>Ga0315288_10000956_pt1 | contig 36721 bp, 27 predicted proteins | sample YL17G11_20_MG_FD_203454 | JGI IMG/M metagenome (GOLD analysis project Ga0315288, IMG submission 203454) | Sediment microbial communities from Yellowstone Lake, YNP, Wyoming, USA - YL17G11_20 | ecosystem: Environmental > Aquatic > Freshwater > Lake > Sediment | place: USA: Wyoming | collected...
AGTCCCTTGTGGACTCCCGCTTCAGAACGATAACGGGAGGGGACAAGCCCCTCCCCTACAGACACCTTTCCGGTTTGTAGCGATAATTAGTTGAAGACCATCAGGCGAGCCTGCAAGAGGAAACAAGTAAGTAAGCCTTGAAATCCCCCTTAAGCAAAGGGGAATTTTACAAGTTTCAAAGCTCCCTTTTCTAAAGGCTGACTATTACCCACATCTTGGGATATGTCATTCTGAGCGGAGCGAAGAATCCCGATTCTACACAGGTTTTGACCAGAGATTCTTCACTTCGTTCAAAATGACAAAAACCGCTACCATTCTCAATTCCGGGACTTGTGGGCTAAAGTTAGTTCTAAAGAAGGGATGTATATAATTAAATGCTCCCCTTAATAAGTGCGGTTTAAAAATCAATAAGAGTAGAAATCATAAAGTAAAAGAGGTAGTAGAAAATATCCGCATCTAGCGGAGGTGAAGTAAATCGAAAGTGATTTAATCCTTTTGGTTATACCGGGAGGTGTGCCATGTTAATCTGTATCAGCGATCTTCATTTCGTGGATGAAACTGCCGGAAAGCACAACGCTTCTTTCCGGGCACTCGAAGGAGTGTTTGAAGACATAAAGAGATATGGGGGGCAGCCCCAGGAGATGAGAATCGTCTTCCTCGGAGACATTTTTGATATCAACCGGTCCACTTATTGGTTAAATGTAGACGAGTCGGAAAGACCGTGGGGCGACATGGAAAACAAGAAAGTGCTAATCGAAGCTCACGCCAATAAGATAATGGATCAGATCATTGAGGAAAACAAAGAGATTTTTAATACACTCAAAGGGTCTTTGAAAGAGAAATTCGGTTTTGCAGTTGAGCCGGAAAGATTTTATGTCCCGGGAAATCACGATCGGCTTTGCAACGTCTTCGACAGCTTAAGAATTAAAGTGAGGAATAATCTCGGCATTCCCGGAGGTGCAGAGCCTTTCTCCCATGTATATGATGATATGGTCTTCGGCAATAAATACGGGGTGTTTGCCCGGCACGGGCATGAATATGATGTCTGGAACTACGAAGGCACCGATCATTTCAGTGATTCGGATTATGCTCAGATCCCGATTGGAGACTTAATCACCACTGAGATTGCAGCCCGACTTCCCTATACCATCCTTCGACATGTCGGCGATTCGATACCTCCGGAAGAAAAAGAGAGTCTTAAAAGGAATTTAGAAGAGATAGAAAACGTTAGACCTTATTCCGCCATATTCAACTGGCTTTTCTATCAGGTCAACAAAAGTCCGCATCTAAAAAAAGAAATAGAGGAGGCGCTAAAGGACATAATAAAGAATTTCAACGATCTTTTGTATCTTAAGAGATGGTATAAAAGACACGACAAATGGAACCTCTTTACCTCGGATGAAGCGGATAAACTGCAAACCGCTCTGCGGATGTTTAAATTTTTGAACATCGAATCAGCTGAGGGATTGATGAAGATATACTCGAAAATATTCGGGTCACCTGCTGACATGCCCCTGGACAACTCTGATAACGCGCTGATAGAAAAAGTAAAAGAGTTTTTGGGACACACTTCGGATTATCGATACTATGTTGCGGGTCATACTCATGCCCCCATTCAGGTTCCTATCCGGATAACCAGTCAGGGTCTGGAACAGTTATATTTAAATACCGGGACCTGGAGGAGCAGATATGTGCAGGGCTTAAGCGGCGGATTCATCAGCTGGAAAAATATAACGTATACGATCTTCTATTCCAGGGAGGAAAGTGAAAATCAATCCTATGAAACGTGGACCGGAACTCTAAAGGAGGTGTACTCATAATGGCGAATCTGAATAAGAAACTGCTGGAGTTTTTTACCGACCATCATAAGCCGGGAATCATAGGACTGGTGGGAACAAAAGATGCCATCGGCTTAGCTATAAGGGGAGCTCAGAAGCAATTAACTTTAGATCACAAACCTTCTCTTTGGTCTCACTGCTTTGTATTGGGTGATTTGCGGCTGGATAGAAGGGGAGCAGGAGATGCACAAACCAAGAGTCCTTATATCTTTGAGAGTGATCTTCTCCTAAAACTCTTCAAACTCCAACTAAGGAATGGTGCACAAGAGAACTGGATCGGAAAATGGTGCATGGATAAAGTGGAGACTGCGGCAGTAATAGATTTCGGGTTAAAAGACAGCGAAAGGGATATGATCCTTGCCACTGCACTTCAATTAGTAGACGAACAGGTGCTTTATCCCATTCACGAGCTATTGGGAACCTGGTGGGCAATAGTCATGAAAAAGCAGTGGCAAGCCAATCCGGTCGACGATCCTCATGCCATGTATTGCAGTTCTTTCGTGAGACATTGCTACAAAGAAGCGGGGAGAGATTTTCTTGGTCCTGAAGTGAGTGTCTCGAATACCACTCCTGAAGAGATTGCCCAAGCGGGGATTAAGGCAAGCGCGATAAAAATGTTTGGTTAAACTTGTAGGTCAAACATGTCCGTTCTCCCGCAAAATGCGGAATCAGGATGAATCCGCAGGACTGCTTGACAATTCAATTTATGAATTAAAAAGCTCCCCGAACAAGTTAAAGATAGAACTTTTAGGGTGGTGTTTGAACTTGCAATCGCCAGAAAAGAGCGTAACGCACTCAATCCCAAGCGATTAAGGCAATATCGCAACCCCATTATACTTGCCCAAGAATGGCAGAGGCGTTTGACTAATGGAGACAGCTCGTCTCCTGCTGAGCTGGCTTGGAAGCTGGGAGTCTCTCGTGCTCATGTGACTCAGGTGTTACGCCTTCTCAAACTCAAATCAGAAGTTCTAAAGGTTCTTCTCGACATAGGCGACCCCTATGCCCTGCCCTATCGTGAGCGAACGAAAGCTTAGGCTCATTGTCAAACTACCAGCAGATGAGCAAAAGCGGAGAATTGACGCTATTCTACAAAATAGTCATAACCAAAAGTGATGAGAGGAAATGAAAATAGCGGAGTGATTAATCCCTCTTCCGCTTTTTTTGTGCTCGCTGAAAAAATCTACCCACCTATAGATTTGGTATTGACATTGTTTCTTTCTAAGCTATATTAATTAAAAAAGGTTATATTATATTTTACTTTATATATCTTGGAGGATAAACACATGAGGAAAAAGCTGTTCATTTTATTGATTTTGCTTTTAGTCTCTGGTCCCGTTTTTGCTCAAACTCCGTTAGTCGATTCTACCTCACCGGCACAGAATACGCTTAATGTTCCGACTAACAGCAACATATCTGTCACCTTTGACATCGATATGGATCAAACCTCAATCAACGATTCTACTTTCGTGGTGAATGCCCGATCTACAGGACTTCACCCAGGCACGATCACTTACAACAGCCTGACCAAAACCTCAACCTTGAACCCAACTAAATATTTCGATGTGGGTGAAATCGCCACAGTGGTGCTCACCACTGGGATAAAGTCCTCGTTGCAGACACCGATAGAAAGCAGTTACGTCTGGTCTTTCACCACAGATGTTAACGATGAAAGCCCCGGCACCTTTGTTACCACAGTGAACTATTTGACAGGAGATGGTCCTGAATGTGTTTATTGTGCAGATTTAGATGGAGATGGTGACATGGACATAGCTGTGGCAAATGGTGGTAGTAACAATATTACCATTCTGAGGAACAATGGGGATGGGACTTTTCAGAGTGCGGTGAACTATGGGGCAGACAACGGTCCTTCTTCCGTTTTTTGTGCGGATTTGGATGTGGATGGTAATCTGGACATAGCTGTGGCAAATTGGGTAAGCAACAATATTTCCATCTTGAAGAACAATGGGGATGGGACTTTTCAGAGTGCGGTGAACTATGGGGCAGACAACGGTCCTTCTTCCGTTTTTTGTGCGGACTTAGATGGGGATGGTGACCTGGACATAGCTGTGGCAAATTATTCTACCAACAATGTTTCCATCTTAAAGAACAACGGGAATGGGACTTTTCAGAGCGCGTTAAACTACGTGGTAGGATCATTACCACTTTCTGTTTTCTGTGCGGATTTAGATGGAGACGGTGATCTGGACATAGCTGTGGCAAATTGGAATGATGGCAACGTTTCCATCCTGAGGAATAATGGGGATGGGAGCTTTGAGACCGCGGTCAACTATGGGACAGGATATGCCACCTATTCTGTTTTTTGTGCGGATTTAGATGGAGACGGTGATCTGGATTTATCTGTAGCAAATGCTGGAAGCGGCGACATTTCCATTTTGAAGAACAACGGGGATGGAACTTTTCAGAGTGCTGTCAGTTATTGGGCTGTAAATGGTCCCTATTCTGTTTTTTGTGCGGATTTAGATGGAGACGATGATCTGGATTTAGCTGTGGCAGGTCTTATGCTTTCTATCTTAAAAAACAATGGGGACGGGACTTTTCAAGATGGCGTGACGTGTGGGGGAGTATTCGGTCTTTCTTCTGTTTTTTGTGCGGATTTAGATGAAGACGGTGATCTGGACATAGCTGCGGGAAGTAATGGTATGGGCAACAAAGTCTCCATACTTTTCAATTGCTTTCTACATGGTGACTGCAATGGAGATATGGAAATACAGCTCGGGGACGTAGTTTTTTTAATATACTATCTATACAAGAACGCTACTGCGCCTGTTCCCCTGGCAGCAGGAGATGTAAACTGTGACGAAGTAGTTGAACTGGGTGACATTGTATATCTGATTAGTTATATATATAAGGCTGGACCGTCTCCGTGTTGTAGATAAAGGTGGCAAGTGAGCAATTTTACTATTCTATCAGGACCTCAGTCCTGAAGGAATAGCTTCTGACGCAACCGGGAAACCGAATCTATTCTTGAGCAGATCAAATCGTTTGGCAGATAGGCATTAACAACCGGGAGGTGGTCCTTCTTTGTATAAATAACTGATGAGATAAACCACATCACCCAGATCAACTAATCCATCGCAAGTGACGTCTCCGGCTGCTAAAGGAACAGGAGGGGGGCCACCTTTGTATAGATAGCTGACTAAATAGACTACATCGCCGAGGTCAATGATTCCGTCTCCGTTGGCATCACCGCGGACGTATGTAGAATGGCTTAAATTGAATAGAATATTAAGGTCGTTCGACCCCTCATTTAGAGTAACCAGATCAATATCCCCGTCCCAGTCAAAGTCGGCGGCCGCAATGGATTGAGGCCAAGCACCCGTGCCATAGTTGAAAGTAGCTTGACGGGAAAATGTCGCATTGCCTTGGTTCAACAGAATAGTGACATTGTTATCCTGACCCGTTACTGCCAAATCCAAGTCGTCATCGCCGTCGAAGTCAGCTGCCACAGCAGCCAAAGGATTGCACGGGATGACATAATCACCCGCCACTTCTAAGGTGCCATTCCCATCATTCCGGTAAACTCTGATTAGGGAATTGAATCCGGGAACATAGTTAGCATCGAACGGTAATGCTACGTCCGGATCACCATCCTTATCCAAGTCAGCGACCACGAAACCGCAGCGTGCATCACCTCCGTTAGGCATGTCATAGCTGCCCGCCTCTTGAAAAGTCCCCTGACCATTATTCTTCAAAACGACCAGGCTACTGTAAATGCCTGCACATGTTGAAACCAGATCGTTATCCCCATCCCCATCCATATCGGCAGCTACCACGTATCCGGCATGAGTGTATTGATCACACTCATAACAAATCAGAGGTGATCCAAAAGCTCCACCTTCATTGTTCATCATGGTAGCAACGATGCCCTGATACTCTCCCGCAGTAAAAGCCAGATCGTTGTCTCCGTCATTATCCAAGTCTGCCAGGAAAATGGAGTTGAGGTCGGGCAGCGCCTCAAAGTTGCTGGCTGGTTGGAAGGTTCCATTCCCGTTGTTTAGCAGTACTGATACTCCGCCTGTTGGCACGGAATAAGCAACTACCAGGTCCCGGCTATGATCCCCGTTCACATCAGCACAGAAAATATCGCCTGGGGATGCGCCCACCCGGTAATTTGCAGCCGGTAAGAAGGTCCCACCGCCCTGGTTAAGCAGAACGGAAACGCTATCCACATCCACTCGCCGAGTCACTACCAGATCATTGTCCCAATCGTTGTCCAAATCCGAGGTAAACAGCTTTCGGGGACCATCTATCGGCATTTCCGCTGCAGAGCGGAACGTCCCGTTACCCTTGTTGTAAAACACCTTGGCAAACATGGCGGCGGAACCGACTAAATCTTTTGCTCCATCACCATCCAAATCAGCCAGCACTATAGTGGGCAACCACCCGGTATCATAATTCGCGTTCATCCGAAACACGCCAGAACCATTATTCAGGAGAGTATAAAGACGGGAGCCGCACGAGACCACCAGGTCGTTGTCCCCATCGCCATCTATGTCAGCGGAGCTAAGCGTGCCTGGATGGCAGCGGTATTCCAAGCTACAGCTTGATGCCGGTTGAAATGTCCCGTCTCCTCGGTTAAGTAGGATCGAAACGTCGTCAGAATACTTGTTGGCTGTTAACAGATCGCAGTGCCCGTCACCGTTGACGTCGGCAGAGAAAACGGAGCTGGGTGCATCCCCTACATTGTAAGCCACACCGGGCTGAAACGTCCCATCCCCGTTGTTCAGCATAACTTTGACTATGTCAGAGGATTCGTTGGCAATGGCTAGGTCGGGATCTCCGTCCCCATTAAAATCAGCGGAGGAAATCGAGTTTCCCTCCACCGCGTAATTAGCTGTCTCCTGAAATATCCCGTTGCCATTGTTCAAAAGAATCGAAACGTGACCACCGGCAACCGCCAAATCAGGATAGCCATCGCCATTAAAATCCGCTGAACACGCCGATTGTGGAACACCTCCAACCGGATAGCAAACCGGTGATTGGAATGTCCCATTACCCTGGTTAATAAGTACCGAGACATTGGCAGAGTCGTCATTTGCCGTTACCAGATCATTATCCCCATCCCCATCTAAGTCCGCCGCAAGAACTGATCGGGGAGAAGCTCCTGTGCTGAAATTGGTCGCCAGCTGAAATGTGCCGTCACCTTGGTTTAAAAGGATAGAAATGCTATCGACTGTCGCGTTGGCAACCGCCAAATCTATGTGTTGATCACCATTGAGATCCGCACAAGCAACGGAGAGGGCATTGATCCGCGCTTGATAATCAAGACGTGCCTCAAAAAGCATCTGGCTGGGTAAAGCAAGACGTGTAAAAGAAAGGCAGATTAGGAAAATAATAGGTATTGTTCTTAGCATAAGAATTCCTTTGTGATTGACAAAAGCTCTATACCTAATATAATCAAATTATCGAAATTTCAAAGCGAAAAATATGTCATGACGCTTTTTCTGAAGGATTTCGAGCAACTTTAACCCACGACGCAACTTGTAGCCAACTATGGGAAGTCACCCATTCTAAAATGAAAAATACCGCAGATAAACTCAATCAAACGCAGAATACAACACGGAAGTGGTTAACTGCTATACTCAGGAAGAATACGCTTAATCTTCTCTGTTAAAAAGCCAAGCCGTGAAGGCTTGGCTACCCACCTTTGTCTTCTACTTTCCTTTTACTGTTCTGTCAGGACCACAGTCCTGACAGATAGATATTGCGTCAGGAGTAGCTCCTGACGCAACAGGGAAATTCATCATCTTTCATTTGTCATTCGTTATTGTTTTTTATTTTCCTTTTTCCTTCTTCCTTTTTCTTTGAATTACAAAGCTCCCGAGGCTGGACTCGAACCAGCGACAGGGTGGTTAACAGCCACCTACTCTACCGACTGAGTTACTCGGGAGTGCTTATACTTCTATCGGAACGAAAAATATAAATTTGTGGGGATTTGTCAAGAAAATATAAGAAGATTTCAGAAAAAATCGTTTTGCGGGACTGAGAACTCCGCCTATGCACGACTCTTGAGGGATTGCTTCGTCGTCCTTATGGACTCCTCGCAATGACAATTCATTTAGTGTTCCATGCTATTTCTAACGCTCCTGTTTGAGCTTCTCCAACTCCTGATTCAGCTTCATTACTTCCTGCTCAAGCTTTTCAAGCTCCTCTCTTAATTGGGAAAGCGATTCTCCCATTTGTCCTGTCCATACCTGTTCAAATTGATTCATATTAGGAAGGTTTGTCATTTCCACAGGAACCATCGGGGAGCTAAAGTTTGGAGCAGACGCATTATACTCTTTTCTCAAAGAATATTGATAAGCCGGTTTCGCCTTTCCTAAAATGGCGGTCAGTTTATTTTTCTTGCCTTCCCTTATAATATTCAATTCCACCGACTCACCCGCTCTTTTGCTTTCAATAAGCTGGCGGATGTGATTGGAGTTTTTAACTTCTGTCCCTCCGAAATCAATCACTAAGTCTCCCTTCAAAAGACCCGCCTGGTCTGCAGGACTCCCCTTCACCACCTGGCTGACTAACACGCCCGCAGTAAGATCGTATTTTTGAGATAGTATCTGATTTAAATCCTCTGGATAAATTCCCAGATAACCTCGCTCCACACTACCGTATTTTATTATCTCATCCGCTATGGTCTTGATCTTATTAACCGGCAAAGCCAAACTCACACCAGAGGAAGGAATCTCAATCTCCCGGGATGGGATGGTGATTGCCCGGTTCAAAGCTTTTTCATAAATCTCGATAGCGCTGATGACCGACGGTTCCGATAACTTGGCAGAAACCAAACCTATTACTCTGCCATAAGTATCCAGCACCGGTCCACCGCTGTTTCCGGGACTGACGTTGGCGCTCATCTGAATAAAACCGTCTTCTCTCACTCCATTAACTAATCCAAAAGCTACCGCGTTGGGAAGCCCATAAGAATTTCCCACAACCGTAAGCCACGAGCCAACTTTCACCTTGTCCGAATCCCCCAGCTTGGCTGGAGTCAGTCCGGTGGCGTCTACCTTCAGAACGGCTAAATTTAACTGATCGTCTGTTCCGACTAATTTTCCCTTAAACGATCTCTGATTGGGCAAGGTGACCTTGAAGCTTTGCCTCTCCCCGACTACGCTGGCGGTAGTAAGAATATAACCGTCCGAGGTGTAAATGATTCCTGAACCCACAAACGTGGGAGGTATGTTTTGCCTTTTTTCAACTCCCGCAGACTGGCTTTCCGTCTCTATGGTAACCAAAGACGGCATGATAGATTCTACCAGACTGGTGATATCTTCCTCCAGAGAGGAGAGCACCTTATGCTGGGCATATGCTGGTTTAATCCCACCAAAGAGAAAAACGCAAAAGGTTAACCATAATAGTAAAACTCGATAATTAAATTTCATGTTCAGCTCCTTTCTCATTATTCCCTTTCTCGCTCTTCTTTCTAATGAGTTTAGTTGGAGTGTTCAGCTTTAGGTGAACCGAGTATGAGTCAAGCTAAAGAGACTGTTGAAAAAGCCTGAAAAGGAGTGCACCTCCTTGTCGTAGCAAAGCGGAGACCCCAATCCATAGGGGCTCTGGTGCGGTTTTGGTTTTAGATGGGAAGCAAAGTATTGCGATGTTATGTATTTAAAAAATTCGCCCATATAAGCACTCTCAACCACTTTTTTAACATGCCCTAAAGCTTGACACTCCAGTGGAACCTCTTATCATTTCTGCAATTACTTAATCATCAATAATCTGTTTTCTCCGATGCAGGTTGAGTCGATACCACCGGGAGCACATACCGGTTTCTCGTTCTCCCCTCCACGGGTAAGTATTGCCTCTTTTCGATGACAAATCTCTTATAGAAATCCTCCGGTCGAGTCCTCCCATCCTCTCCCCTATTGGTTGAGAAACCGAAATTGTCGATTACGAAAGTTTTATTTCTTACGGGAGCGCTTTTTACTCCTATGGATCCAGATTCGGACAATTCCTCTATCACTTTCTGATATGACGAATCCTCTATATTGTCTGAGCTGGCTATATTCTGGCTCTCCATCTGAGGAGCATTTTGAGATAGTGACTCTGGTCCTATGGAGCTTCGTTTCTGGATAAACGTAGTAATAAACGCTATCATCATTACGGAAACTGCTCCTACCAAAGCCCATCTCAGCTTCACCGAGGGAAATCCTTCTTGCAAGAGTTTCTCCCACCACCTTCTTCGGTAGCTTACCTTTGCATCGGAGGAAATGGCTTGGACTTTTAACAAAAGCTTTTCATTGAAGTTGGTGGAGGGGAGAAAATTTTCCAGACCACCCGTTAGCAGAAGGTTCATCTCTTCAATTTCCTTCGCTTCGGTGGCACAGTCAGGACAGACGTCCAGATGGGTCTTGACTTGTGTTGTCTCCTCTAAGGAAAGCTCCTGTTTAAAGTAGCCAAATAGGTTTTGGCGAGCTTTTCGGCAGTTCATACTGCTCCTTAATTTTGGGCTGAAGCTGCTCTCTTAACAATAACCGCGCCCTATTCACTCTTGATTTAACCGTCCCTAACGGGACCTTCATACATTCAGACATTTCCTCATAAGAAAGCTGATTGACTTCCCTCAACAAAAATGCGGTGCGATATTTGTCAGGCAGAGAGGTGATGGCTTTCTCTAAAGTAGAACCCAAAGAACTGCTAAGCTTCACCTCTTCCACTGCATATTTGCGATCATCTTTTATCAAATCCAACCCGAAGAATCTGAATTTCTTTTTACGTTTAAGCTCGTTTCGACAAAGGTTTAAAGCTATGGTATAAATCCAGGTGGAAAAAGAATATGTCGGATCGAATCTTTCCCTTTCTTTAAACACTCTCAAAAAAGTCTCCTGAAGCATATCTTCAGCTTCCTCCCGGTTCTGCAACATGCGATAGATTAAGTTAAAAAGCTTCACCTTATAGCGATCCACCAAGAGAGAGAAGGCGCCCGTATCGTTAGACTTCACCCTTTCTAAAAGCTCTTTATCCGATAGAGCTTCCGATGGATTGGAGACCTGCCAGTTTTGGTTCAACTCGTGCTCCGGACCAGGCACTCTCTTTCTCCCTTTCTTTAGAATATACAATTAATGGGGATAAAAGTTCCCCGGTTTTATCTGTTTCGTATAAGTTCTGTTATAATATTCTATTGGAGTCTATAACTTACCTGTTTTGTATTTTGTTTTTATTATTGAATTAGGAAAAGAGAACTTTGAAGGTAAACTTCTCCCCCTCTATCCCCCTCTCCACGAATGTGGAGAGGGGGACTAAGGGGGTGAGGTCAAAGAAAGGCGTGATGATAAATATTTAAAACCGATATGCTGTCGAAAGGTATATTTGATTGGCCGTATATTTTTCCGCCAGATTCCAATCCACATCCCAAGTTTCCCAAGATCCGTGCGCCCAGGCAATGTCCAAGGTCATCACCTGGTCGATCAAGAATCCAACTCCGGTGGTGAAAAAGTTCCTGTTTTTTATGATCCATTGAGATTGATAAGGGAGTGGATCTCGATAAAACCCCGCTCTGAGTGTGGTGCTTATCTGTGGAATAAGAAATTCAGACCCCAGGTGCCATCTTAAAGCGTCGGTATAAACGTCTTTGATTCTTCGATTGGCGTCTGCAATATAATCAAATCTTTTATATTCCATCTGAGTCCAGTCAGTGTAATTTATGTCCCCAGCTAAAATGAGATTGTTAAAGCTGAGAGCCACTCCTGCACCTAAGCTAAAGGGGAGTGAAATCTTGTATTCACTGTTCCAAGAATTACCCTCTTGATTAGTAGTCTGGGTGACGTCCTCTTTAATAGTATAGGTGACCGGCGAGTCAATAGTTCCACCAATGACTAAATATTTATTGGGTTGAATTCTCACTCCCAGCTTAGCGTTAAATCCGGTATACCGATCCTTGATCATATCGTCGATTATGTTGGTATGGGCAGAAGAGCTATCTATATAATACCAGGAATAGCTTTCTTTTCCGGTCCACAGGTTCAGCGCTCCTCCCACGGAGATATTGGGTGAGACGTCCACACCAGCACCAAATGACCATAGGTAAAGACCGCCTGATTGCGATTCGATTGCTCTTGAAGTGGTAACGCCGTCATTAGATGAAAACTGCATGGCTTTGTCAAAGCTTTTCACTCGATTGACCCCAAAGGCTAAAACCAAGCTTCCCCGATAAGTGGGAACGGGCAAAACTACGTTACCTGAGCTAAAACGAGTGTTGTTCTGCGGTCGTCCATCATTGAAACCATAACCTATATCCGTATGGTTGTTGATTCTTTGATGGGTGAGAGTGCCGGAAAACTCAATCCTGCTATTCCGAGCCAGTCCGGCTGGATTGTATACTAATGCACTGCCATCGTTTGCCACTGCGGTATACGCTCCTCCCATGCCTAATGCTCTGGCGCCCACCACAAAGAAGTTTCCTGCTGTCGCTTCATCCACTGTCCCAAAACCTTGGGTATAACCGGTGGTGAAAAATATGCATACAAAACAGAAAATTAATAAAATCGAAAAGAACAATTTCTTTCTCATAAGGTTTACCTCGTCTTCATTTAGCCAGCATCTAACTTTAATGAACACCAGCACCTAAATTGAATTATTTTGTCGACTTCCTTCCTATTGTAAGTTCTCTTGTCATTCTTCTTCAGATTTATCAGACAGACGGATTAACCAGATTTATTCTCTTTGCTCTAAGCTCTATGCTCTCAACTCTCTACTCTTTTCTCCGTTTTTCCGCTTTTGGCTTATCTGCTTTTTCTTCCTTCTGATCTTTCTTTGGCTCCCCTATCTGTGTAGCTTGAGGTTTATCCGCAGGTTTGATTTGAGTAGACTCGTCCGGTGGTTTGGTATAGGCTGGTGGGATAAAGGGCGTTGCCGGATTCGTTTCCGGACGAACGTAGGGAGGCTCTAGTCCTCTTCTTCTTTCCGCCTTTTCTGCGCTCTCCGGCTCTGTTGTTCCTCCGTTATCATGGTTATAATCCTCCCCCCAATAGTTGTCCCACCACCAGGGGTAAGCGTAATAATGTCCCCAGCGCGGATAGTTGAAGTAATAATTCGGGTAATAGCCATAATAGAATCCGTATGGGAAATTGTGGTAGTCTTGGTGGCAGTCGGTGCAATGCTCTCTATAATACTGCCCGGTGTATCCACCTTCTTCCCCTTCTCCCTGAACCCGGGTATGAGTAAGGACGGTGTAGCATCCAGCTCCCATTATTCCCACAATCACTAATAATATCCCCAGAAAAACGATTTTGTTTTTCATCTTCATCATCACCTCTTTTAAAGTTCCATATATCTTTGATATGCAGTTTTTATATTTATCGGCAGTCTCTTACAGTATTACGCATTAGCCGACAAAATCGACCAACCTTTTTACCACATTTTTCAAATATTAGACACCATATTAAGGCACAAAATTCAATCCTTCTTTATTTATTTTTTTGATGGGAAACTAAAGAATCCGAATAGAGGACATTCTATTCACGTGGTTGTGCTTTTGAGTATAACTTGAAAGTTGCGATTATCTTTTCGGTTTTCTTTTAGAACCATTGAATGTTCAGCAACCGCAACCCTTAATCCTTCTTGAACCTCTACCCTTGACCTTTCTTTAATCAGAATGATGCAAAATAAACGGTCTTAAACTCCCTTCCCAAAATTTCTGAACGAAATCTAAGTGATGATTAAACATCGACATTTGGTGTTTTGAAAATTCTATCTCGATCTGCTCGGTAGTATTCCAATCTTATCACGATTGACTAAGTCAATGATAGGTAGGTATGGTTTAAACACATAAGTATCTTTAAAAGTCAATGTGTCATTTGACAAAACACATGTTGCGATATCTGGATCGATTTTGTTTACTAGACTTAAAGTATAACAATTGTCAAAGATAAGCTGGCTTGTTGAAATTAAAGATTTTACTTTCTTTCCATTTTCAGATTTACTATAGCTTACGGACAAAGAGCTTACTCGCTCGATTGGATATGGTAGCTTAATTTTCAATATTGTCGATCCGTGTTTTATCTGTCTTTCCTTATCACAATTGATACGCACTTCAGGTAATTCTTTGGGATCATTTTGAGCCGGGAAAACCTTTCCATCAAAGAGCCTTATCCCCCATTGATAAAGATAATAATCGGTGGATTCACCCGATCTATTGGATACAGGTTTGGTAATACTAGTCCTTTGCCATATTTCTAAATGATCACTTGTCAGCCAATTGGTTTCTCCTTTGAAAAATTCTGCTTCAAATATCTCAACTAGCAACTCATTATCTGAGATTACGAGAACTTTAAATTCAGGACCTGTTGAGTCTCCATATAGAGTGAATCCTGGAGTTTCCGAAGAACCTATGTGAAGTGAACAATTCCCAAGTGTGATTTTTTCCCAACTGCTTTTTATGCTATCAAAAGGAACATAGGGAATAGCATAAAAAAGATATTCTCCTGCATCTTTATGATAAATATTATGATGCAGAATATTTTCCCCTTTACCCCTAAAGTTTATCCAATCCCAATTAAATTGATAAAATGGTGGATAAACCTCAGGACCTCCTGCTGGCTGGTCCAAACCATCCCCTTCTGACAAAATTCTTAATGGCCTAAGTTGCAGCTCGAAAAATTGATCAACACATCCTCGACCTGGGTCTTCAGTTATTTTAAACATGTTCTCATTAACATCTATAAATATATCATGACCACACCAGTCATTAGCACAATGGTCATCCAGAACAAGAAGTTGATTTTTTTCGTATTTATCTGGTGAGTGTCTGTATTTACTTTCTGAATAATCTACCAGCCATGTTTTAAATGTTCCAGGCCAACTAGGACCCTTTACTTTTGCTCTCACAATAATAAGCGGATTGTCTTGCGCTATCCAAATCCAATCGATACTACAGCTTGTCTCGTCTTCACAAATTAATTCTCTTAATTTACCTATATTTATTGGTCGATTTGAAGAATAAGACACCATATTTAAAATGAGTAATAGAGTCATAAAAATTATAATTATGGAAAAAGAATGCTTTTTCATTTTCTAGCCTAATTATAGTCTTACTTATTGCTTCAATTGAATTTTCCCACTTTTAACCTCTTTAGTCTATGTCACGACCTAAGTTAGTCCAAAGTAAGGCTAAAGAAATTATGCATCACGAAATTGAACAAACCAAAACCAAATTCGCCAACAGGATTTCTATACGCTATCCTAAAACGACTCAAAATAAACTATCTTGAACTCTCTTCCCCAGGTGCTGGCATCCTTTCGATTGAGCAGCAGGTTTTTTAAATTGAATTGTAGTAATAATCTCTGAGAAAAAATCCACTGCGCTCCTAAATTAAGATACCCGTATCCCCGCCCAAAAAGCTGCTTGGCATTATCGTCATTGGCGCCCAGATCATACTCTGCCACTACGCCCAGATTGTCGCCGAACAAAACGTCTGCTCCAAAAAAGAGGGTGACATTTTTGTCATTGTCCTCGTTTTCCAGGCTGTAGTTCACTCCGGCATGTAATCCTATGGGAATGTCGCCTGTGGCATATCCTTTGCTAATCACCGCATAAAATCCCTTAGACTTGTAGGTATACCTATCCAAACTATCATTGAAAGCTCCATCGCCCTGCGAATCAAAACCGAGCACAAAAGCGGGGAACATATAGCTTTCGTTAATCAGCCGATATTTAGCGGCAAATTCTATTCTGGGATTCCAGTCCGGCTCTCCTTCCCCGATCACATTCTGCCCCCCAAAGGACATGCCCACCATGAACCTTTTCATTAACCCGATGTCGATGCCGAATATCGCCCCTCCACCGGGATATATTCTGATGTCAAAATCAAAGCTTCCCCTCGGTAAAAGCCCAGCTGTAGGGCAATCGACTAATTTTCTGGGTTGTGATAATGAGGATACCGGATTGATTTTGCTCGTCTTCTGCTCCTCTTGAGCAAACAAAGGTGTGGTAAATATCAAAAGGAGCATCGCTATTGATTTTATTATTCTCTTCGTCATCCTTCCCTCCTCTTTTTGATGACCAAGATTGTTTTGTTACCTCTCAATTTTCATCCAATCTAATTCATCGTCTACCAATAGTCAATCAAAAAGATGGTGTAAAACTATCTTTTGCAATTTTCGTAATACACGTGCAATGCCATGGATTATCAAGCGTTAGCTTTACCAGTTCTTTTTTGTAAGACAATCAGCTTTTTGGGTTCCTTAAGGCGAACAATCCAGATTCCCTTGTAAATTTAGATGCGCCTGAAAGCGAACAATCCAGATTCCGTTATCCATGAATGAAAATCAAAGCAATACCCATGCCATAAAACTCAATCGCCACCCACCTTACTGGTAAGTGGCGATATTACAATAAAGTAATCAAATCACTTAAAGCTTAAAATCAGGCTATTAGTAAATCTAATGCACAAACATTGTTCAGTAGCAGAAATTATTGTGCAGGTTTCTCTTACTGATATTTGTCGTAAAAGATAATCTCCTCCAGTTTTTTTCTGGGCTTAGGATCGGGAATGAATTTAGGATAACCCAGAGGTGTGATCTCCACCACTCTCATTTCTTTAGGTATGTTCAAAATCTTCTTCACCTCATCCTCTTTAAATGCTCCGATCCAGCAAGTCCCCAGCCCCTCTTCTACTGCTTGAAGGGTCATGTGATCCATAGAGATGGCTACGTCAATGGTATAAGCCGGCTGACCACAGGAGAGCACGTAGTCCACATTGGTGGCACATCCCACGATGACCACAGGCGCTTCAGCAATGAAATATTGATTATTCGCTGCTACTGCAACCTTTCTGCGAAGTTCCTTATCTTTAACGATTACGTATCTCCACTCCTGCAGGTTTTTAGCGGAGGGAGCCAGTCTCCCCGCTTCGAGCACGCGCAAAAGCTTTTCTTCTTCGATTGGTTTATCTTCAAAGCTTCTGATGCTTCTTCTTAGTTTTATTGCCTCGAAAACGTTCATGTATTTTCTCCTTTATCAAAGAAAATTATGTCAGTTGAGGTTTTCCCTCTCCCCTTGGGGAGATTGAGCGAAGCGAAATCCGTAGGAGGGTAGGGTGAGGGGGATATCAAGTTAAAACGCAATCACTCTTCTCAAATTTTATCGGTCCGTGAACTTCTCCCATCGCTTGAATAGATCCAAAATCTCATCTTTAATCTTCGCAATTACCATCTCCATGTATGCTTTTGCCTTTTTCTGATCAAACTCCGGATAGCCTTCGTTCTCTTTATAAATCACAATAGTACCGGGGCAAGGAACAAAATACGTCCCGTCTTTATGTAAAGACACCATATCCTTTGTGTATTTTTCTTTTTTCACTAATTTATTGTCTATTGCCAGAATTGCCGCATTTTCATCCAATGCTCCATGTCCGCCGGTTTCGCCAAAATATTGCTTGGTCAGTTCCTCACAAAGAACCCACCAGTGAATGATTGCTATTTTTGTTTTTTTCTCCCGATGAACTCTCATAGCGGCATTTTTCAATTCATCAAAGTGCCCCCCGTGTCCATTGATCACCACAATTCGGGAGAGATTTTTGTCAGCCAAAGATAGCATTATCTCGGTAACATAGCTCTCAAAAGTCGCTGAGCTTACGGTTAAAGAACCGGGATACGCAAAAAGACTTCTGGTTATTCCATAATACACTGGTGGTGCGATAATAGCTTTCAGCTGGTCGGCGATCTTTTCACAGATGAACAAAGGAATGGTAACGTCCGTGCCCAGATTGGTCACGCCATGAGCCTCGATAGTGCCCACCGGAAGCAAGACTGTGTTAATCTTCTTTGGGACCAAGTCCCGGAACTCCATCCAGTTCATTTCCTCTAATTTCAAAGGCATAAATCTCCTTTATTGATTCAAAATTCAAGATTATAAGTATTTAATCTAAACTGATGCAACACGAGATCGCCCCTCACTCTTTTGCGCTCCCCGGTGGGGAGAGGGGATCAGTCATTCGTCATTGTTTTTATTTTACTTTTTCCATTTTCCTTCTTTGTTTTTATTCGTCATCAGTCATTTGTCATTGCCTTTTTTTGTATATTCTAACACATAGACGGTTGTCTTCTTAGGAAGACTCTCTTTGGTGAAGCTCACATAATTTTTCCCTACTTTTACCACATTTTCCTTGCCTTTCAGAAACTCATCCACTGGTACGATAGGAAAGCTTGGTCCCATGAAAGGCATCTTGTAGTGCATGGGTATCACCACTTTGGGTTTTAAGGAATTTACAACCTTAGTAGCGACGATGGGATCAATGGTATAAAATCCCCCAGTGGGGATAAAGATAACGTCCACCGCTCCAATCTCTTTGATCTGAGAATCAGAAAGCTCGGTTCCCAAATCGCCCAAATGAGCAAACTTGATTCCGGCTAATTCCCAAGTCCAGATTGTATTTGCCCCTCTTAAGCTTCCCTTCTTATCATCATGATAGGAGCTAACGCCTTTGAATCTTAGGTTCATCGCCTCCTTTTCTCCGGTCCCTTTGAGCACCACCGGTTTCCCTTTAACTATGGAGACGTTATTGTGATCGAAGTGATTGTGTGACACCAGACATACGTTTGCGCTCACGTCCGGCAAAGGATAACCTACCGTGCTGTCGAAAGGATCGGTCACTATCTTTATCTTATCATTCAGAGAAATCAGAAAACAACTATGCCCTAGCCATTGGATAGTTACTTCATTTTTGTTAGACATTTTTTCTCCTTTCTGGGAGCTTTTTGAATTTGTCGATTCAGACTCAAATGAATATCCCGCAGATACACATAGAAATACTATTAAGAGAATTACGAGACTAAACCTGCGGAGAAACCGCACTCTATGTTTCTGAAAGTTTATCATACAACACCACCTCCGAAGAATAATAAGTTAATCTATAAAAGGACCAAAACACAGCCAGAATCTGCTGAATCAAAAAAGTAACCAAGATAACCAATCCAGTTCCAGACATCTTTTCTAATATCATGTTCAAAGCCAGATAGATCAAAATAGCTCCAACCGAAATTATACTCAAAACATAATATAAACTTAGAGTGCTGAAAAGGTTTGTCAATAGAAATTTAAAAGTTTTCTTCAATATCTTGCCAAAGCGCTCACCATAATTTTCAACCAAGAATATTCTTAGGTAATCACCGATCATATTGACCAGGAAAAACAAAATGACGCCTATCAAAATTTTCCCCACCATTCGTCCAGAAGTCAATTCCCATATACTTCCCTTTCCTGCTATAGATTCAAAAACAATTGAAAACAACATGAAAAGCAATAACGCCATCACATAAAGAATTATCATAAATAGCCCTATCTTAAGCATCCCCCAAAAGTGCTTACCGCAGTAACCAAAGAATCTCTCCATTCTTGTTATGGACGGATTTATGGAGAAATCCACACCTCTTTTTTTCACTTGATCCCGCAAAGCTCCCCAGAATCCTCCCGAAAGAAAAATAAATACTATCACTCCCATAATACAGAATAGCAAGAATAAGAAAAAATATATGGACAAAGTCTTTCTCCAGTAATAGATGAAATCAATCAAAAGAGAAAGGTCAAACCGGGTGAGAAAATTGGAAGCTTTGACGTTTGTAGCGAAACTTGTCGAGAACATTATGTATAATGGAAATAGTAGTATAAGTGAGAAGACCAGCTTGAAGACAAACATTATCCCGACCAGGAATTTGTTGGTCCAGACGTTTTTGATTCCTTGTATATATGAAAGTAAAATGAGATTCATAATTTTATTTACCTCTCCTCCTATCTTCCCTCTCTCCACATTATGTGGAGAGGGGAAAAGGGGGTGAGGTCATAAACAAGTTATCCAGTGCATCAAGCTCTCTAACCAGAAAAGACATTGAGTAGATAATTTCATTATAGCCGAATCGTTAGAACTGACAGTCAAGCTGTTGTTATTAACATTCACATCCAGAGCAATTTTATCCTCCGGGTCGATAATAGCCGACTTTATTTTTGATTCGGTTTCTATCTCTATTTTGTGCCATCTTTCTTTCCCATCCCAGGTTTGCTTTATCTTTTGTCCATCTTCAAACTCAATTACCACATCCACGGGTATAATCACTTCACCTAATCTTCTTACTATCACTTCGGTTCTGTATTGCCCCTTTCCGTTTTCTTCCTCCGGTGGTGTGCTTTCTATGCTTGCCACCTCATAATCACAAACTCCGGTTCCGAAAAGAATCTGTTCAAACCAGGATAATAAATCTTCTCCCGTCACTTCAGATGCTAACTGAATAAAATCTTTGGTGACGGGATGTTTGAATTTATATCTTCGAAAATATTCCTTCAAGAGCTTGTCCATTTTTTCCTCGCCCAGATGGTTTCTTAAGGTTTCCAAAAGAATTGAGGCTTTGGAATAAACACAAGCCCGATAACTTAGATAATCTCGAAACTCCCAGGAATATTTTACCACCGGATCACTTCGCGGATCGAGAAGATAGCTTATCTTGTTAAGATTTGAGTTGTTGAGCTTGATACCCCATAAATCTACCAGATTCCCCGTTTTCCCGAATCTCTGCTCTTCCGCTCTTTCTTCAGAATATGTGGCAAATCCCTCATCCAGCCAGGCTTCTTCAAACTCGTTGGATGCCACCATCCCATACCACCACTGATGGGCGATCTCGTGGAAAACGATTAACGCGTCCAAACGTATTTTTTCCGGTGGGAAGTTTGCGGGAGAAATGGTTATGAGTGTGGGGTATTCCATAGCCCCGCCGCCCAAACCAATTTTAGCGTCCACCAGGGTAAATCTACCATAAGAATATTTCCCGAAACTCAAGCTGAAATATCTCAAGGCGAACTCCACCTCGTCCATGATCCTCTTCACGTCCTGCTCGTGTTCGGATTTATAAAAAAAATCAACCTCTATCTCATCCACCATTCTTTTGCAGATTTGATAATCCGGACTTGCGGACCAGGCAAAATCATGCACGTCCTCTGCATGAAAAATAAAGGTTTTAGTGGAATCAATATTTTCTCGTTCCTCCACTAAGTAGCCAGTTGCACCCACTACGTATTTCAAGGGAACTGTAATTAAGGCGTCGTATGCTCCGAAGTCTGCGAAAAATTCGCTGTTGAAATGATACGGATGTGCATTCCATGATCCATCCTCTTGCAAAACCGCCATTTTTGGAAACCATTGCCCGATCATAAAATCTTTTCCCGAATATCCCATCCTAACCAGGATTTCTGGCAGCTTAACCCTAAACTGAATCTTAAGACTCAAGCTTTCTTGCGGAGACAAGGGAACAGAAAGAGGCAGCTTCATGATCGTCTCATCTATGATCTTTTTATCAGTTAAATTTAGTCCGGAGCTAAGCTCTACTTTATCGATTTCCATGAACCCTCGATATTTGTTTTGCTTTTTGATCCGGTCAGGAAAAAGACTTTCTCTCATGAAAATGGTGGTATCGCTTCGAAAGGCATTGGGATAAAGATGAAGAAAAAGTGTGTCCACACTTTTATTCGAGGTATTTTGAAAGGTAACGATTTCGTTTCCCCAAAGCTTTTTCTCCAGAGTATCTAACTTGACGTCTATCCGATAGCTGGCGATCTGAGGAGCATGTTGTTCCTGTGCAAGAGAGAAACTATGCGAGAAGAAGAAAAAAGATAGAAGAAATACTGGAATCAATTTAAGGCAGGAAAGATACATATTCATAACCCCATCAGGAAAGCTTTTTCTGGAATGTCAAGCTTTAGCTTGACTTGAAACCATCTTTTGAAATACCATAGACTTTTACTGGTACGCCTGAAGGCGAAAACTCCGGGTTACACTTACCAGCGGTTTAGGGGAATCTTCTGTTCTTTTGTTCTATGTTAGGGTGGGGGTTGTCCACCAGCAATGTATCCGCTTTCGGCGGACGCCCCCACCCTAAGTTCGGACAGGGGTTTAACCCCTGTCCGAGCTTTATTTATGTTGGATTTATTGTTCTATCTTATTTCTTACTCATCAGAGCGCGGAGGTGTTTATCCACCGAGGCAGAGAGGGAGTTTAAATTATATCCCCCTTCTAGAACAGAAACCAAACGACCTTCGCAACACTCGGATGCCAGTCTGGTAATCACCTCGGTCATCCTTTTGTAACCGGCTTCTGATAAATTGATCTCCGCTAAAGGATCATCTTCGTGCGCATCGAAGCCGGCAGAGATAAAGATAAATTCAGGGGAGAATTTGAAAGCCATAGGATACAGTATGTTCTCGAAAGCCTCGATATATTCTAATTCACCGCTTCCGGCACACATCGGCATATTAAATGTAAATCCCGCTCCCTCTCCCTCGCCTATCTCGTTTTCACTACCTGTGCCGGGGTAGTGGGGGAATTGGTGAATGCTGAAGTAAAATACCGAGGGATCGGTCCAGAAGATATTTTGTGTGCCATTACCGTGATGCACATCCCAGTCTACTATGAATACTTTTTTTAAATCGAATTTCTTTTGAGCGTATCTGGCACCAACCGCCACGTTATTGAATATGCAAAATCCCATACCTCTATCTTTTTCCGCATGATGTCCCGGGGGTCTTATGGCGCAAAAAGCGTTTTTAATCTTTTTATTCATCACTTCATCCACGGCTGCCATAACCCCACCCACAGCCAGAAGAGCGATTTTATATGATTCCGAGCTAAGCCGGGTATCCGGGTCTAACATTCCCCCGCTGCTTTTGCAAACCTTCTCCACCATCTTGATATAGGATGGATCGTGAACGGTTTCCACCCATTCAACCGAAGCGGGATTTGGCTCAATTATTTTCAGCTTGGGCAAAAAGCTTTTTTTCTCCAGATAGCTCATCAAAAAGGATAGTCTCTCACTGCTTTCCGGATGATTCTGTCCGGAGTCGTGTTTAAGATAGTCGGGATGGAATACCAGACCGGTAGGGAGAGATGTAAGTCCTCTTTTATGATTTTGATTTTTGTTTTTTTCATTATCCATTTCAGATCTCTTTACTCATTCTATTAACTATATTTCTGAACACGTATGTATGCAATTATATAGAGAGCTTTTCTGGTTGTGTCTGAAGCTGCTCATGACACAACGCCCAATCAAGTCTGAAGATTTGACTGGAATAACTCAAAATCATTGACCTCTTCTTGAAGTTTTCATATTTCACTTTTTTAAGTCTTCCTCCACCTTCTTCATTCATTAAAATCTTGAGCTTTCGCTTGAACCCTTGAATCCTTGACCCCTTGAACCCTATTTTGTCAAAGGCATATCCGCCTGCGACAAACAATTCATCAAATAATACGAAAATAACACTTATTCTTTCCCCCTGATCATTCCCGCCGCCAAGTTTTCCGGATTGAAGTATTTTTCAGCTACCGCTTTCACTTGTTCTTTGGTAATCCGGTTAATCTTCTGCGGGTATCTTTCCACCTCCTCTATTCCCTTCCCCAGAATCTCCGATTTGGCGTATTGCTTTACCAGAGCGGAATTAGCTTCTAACAGAATCTGATACATTCCACTTATGTATCTCTTAGCGGTTTCCAGCTCCTCGTCTTTTACCAGATCTGTCTTAAACTTATAAAATTCGCAGGAAAGCTCCTCTCGGGCTAACTTTTCATTCCCCGGCGATGTGGCTATGTAAGCATAGAAAGCTCCACTCTGCTCCCAGGAATCATTCACCCCGTATACGGTGTAAGCCAGACTTCTTTTTTCCCTAAGCTCTTGGTAAAACCTTCCTCCTCCAGAGGCGATAGCCTGCAAAACCTTCAGTGCGTATAAGTCGTCTTCACGGTAAGCGCAAGTAACAAATCCCAAAGCTTGTGCGGTCTGCGCTTTCAAACGATTCTCTATTAACATTTTTCCATTAAACTTGATATTAGTCTGATGGGAGACTTCATTAGTTGCAGAAGAAATATTCACTTCTTCTATCTTTTCCTTTTTATAATCCCCGAACAATTCTTCGAGTTTTTGCAGTAGAATGGAAGAGTCGAAATCTCCGACTGCTACGATGGTCATATTTTTGGGGGAGAAATGCTTGCGATGCCAGTCTTTAATCACTTCTGGATTTAGTTTTTCTATGGCTTCGGTTTCACCTAATCTATTCAAGCCATAAGGATGGTCCGGAAAGACCGCCTGATAAAAAAGCTGAATAGGATAATCTTGCATGTTGTCTTTGTTCTTTTCGATCTCCGCTAATAGAATATTTTTCTCTTTTTCCAGCTCTTCCGGATCGAAGATCGGATTCTTTATCACGTCCGTCATTACATCCAAACCTGTCTCTAAATTTTCCGATAAAAGCTTGAACCCATATCCAAAGTAATCTGCTTCTATCTCGGTTCCAATGGAGGCTCCCAACATTTCCAGCATATTGAATATCTCAGCCGCGCTTCTATTTTTAGTTCCCTTCAGACTTCCCGTAAGGGTAAGCTGGGTAACGCCACAATTCTTTTTAGTTTCCTTAGCTCTCCCTCCCTTAAAATAAATGCCGAATGAGACCAAAGGCAAGAAATGATTTTCTCTGGTGATCAGTGTGGCTCCGCAGGAAAGTATGTCTTTTTTAGCACCAGTCTCGATGGGTTGAAGAGAGGATTTATTAGCGTTCGATGATGGCACCACCAGCTCAATCCTCTCGGATTCTTCCCGACTCTCCTTTAATCCCATTAGGATTTCCTCTTTTATCCGGCTTGCAGTTAAGCTCTCATCGAAATCTTTATCCGGGCTGTATTCCAATATGCTGACATTTTCCAAATTCAGATATTGGGTAGCTACTCTTTTAATATCTTCTGCTGTGACCTTCTCCACATTATTCGTATATTGCTCACCCAACCGATAATCTCCGTATGATTCAAAGAACGCCAAGTTTTCAGATAATCCCTCTGCCGTTTCGATGGAAGAGAGATAGGAGAATTTGATGGAAATTTTAGCTTTAGCCAATTCATATTCAGATACTCTCCCGGTCTTGATTCTTTCGATCTCCCGGAAAATTTCTGTTTTGGCTGCTAAGAGGTCTTTAGCTTCCAGCTCTGCCTCAATCATAAAGACTCCCAAATCTTTTAAAGCAAAAGCTCCGGATTTTATTGCGCTGACCAGCTTTTGTCTCTCTATTAAACTTAAGCTTAAGCGTGAGCTTCTCCCCTCTCCCAGAATGTGCACTAAAACGTCTGTGGCAAAAATATCTGAGCTCAGTTTTCCCGGGATGTGAAATCCCATCTTGAGATAACTCTGGGTGATGTCCCCCTTCATCTGAGAGTATCTCAATTCCTTCTGCTGTTGCTCCTGCGGAAGTCGAATCTTATCGGTTTTCTCCGTTTTAATATTGCCATAATATCTCTTCACTTCGTCTAATACCTTCTCCGTATTGACATCTCCGACTATTGACAGGATAATGTTATCCGGTCTATAAAATCTTTTCAGGTAATTTCCCAATTGATCTTTTCTCCAGCTCTGTATTTGTTCGGGCGTTCCCATTCTCCACCTACGAATGGGATGATGATCGAAAGCCAGCTCTATCAATTTCTCCCAGGCTAAAGCGTCGGGATTATCCAGCTTCCTTTTCACCTCTTCGATCACCACTTTTTTCTCTTTTTCTAGCTCGACTGAATCTATCACTGAATACCACAGAGCATCCGATTGAAGCTCCAGCCCCTGCTGGATAAACTCACTGGGGAGGACGGTGTAATAATGAGTAAATTCATAAATGGTGCCGGCGTTGAAGTAACCGCCCAGCCTTTTGGTCTCCTCCCGGAGCTGTCCTACCTTTCTTTTTTCTGTTCCCTTAAAGAACATGTGTTCCAAAAGATGGGAGATGCCGGTCAAGCTGTCCGGCTCGTTGAAATAACCGGTTTTGACTAGGGTGTTGATGGCAAACACCGGTGCGGAATGTCGTTCTTGAACCAAGACGATCATCCCATTGTTTAACCTAGTTCGAGTTACCCTGGCAGAGTCCATCTTTTCGCATCCGGATAAAAACAAAAACGTTAAAAGCCACCAGACATATATGTATGCTCTCATACGAATATTTCACTTGATATTTAAATACATCTCTATTTTCCTCCCACCCAAGTGGGATCTCCATGTATATTTAATTAAGCATTTTTCCCAGAACTGTCAAGGTATTTGGGAAAGGTCTCATGAAAAAAACACCCAGATAGGATTTAAGGCGTTAGCCTTTTATGATAAAATCTAATGATGGACTTGTGGTGAGCGACTTGTCCTGAGGAATAACGAAGGAAGTCGAACCATGACAAATGATTAATGACCAATAGAAACAAACCTCACCCCCTTAGTCCCCCTCTCCTTAGAGGATGTGTCACAATTGTGTTTTGATTTTGTAGCCGTCCATATGGACGTAAGTCGTTGGAATTCAACAAACCAATTTCGCCCCGCTAAGCGGGGCGGCTACAAAAAACCGAATTATGACACGGTCTCTTAGTAAGGAGAGGGGAGGAAGGTTAAAAGGATTTAAGTCGTTAGCCTTTTAAAATCTCAAAGACTTTAACGAATAAAAAATCCCGCCAGAGGTACGAATCACTTGGTTCATACCCAGAAGCGGGATTTTTCTTTTGCGGTTAATCTTAATGGGATTTGATTTTCTAACCCTTCAATAATTTCTTATATTCTTTTTCGTTGGTCAATATCTCAAACGCCTTCTGAATAAAAGGATCAGTTTTTAACAAGACCTGCTCATAGAAGGCTTTTTCACCATACAAGTTATTTAAGATGTCTCGCTTTAAGGACCTCTGGATATAATCTACACTCTCCTCAAAGTCACCTTCCTTATCCTTATCGATTATCTGCTGCATATCGGCCAGGTTTTTGGAAAACATCTCGGATTTATTCTGACCAGCGATATCGCTTTTCAAGCTGTCCAGATCGATTTCCAAAGCGGACTTGTAGGTAAACTTTTTCTCTTTTAAAAATGTCTTGAACTCTTCGAGGGTCTGATCGTCCACCTCGAAATCCTTTGAGATATTCGGATGTTTGGCTAAATATGCCACCGCGAAGTTAAAAAACATCGATTGTCTCTCTAAGTTATATTCAATAGGTTTAAGCTTGGGATAGTCGATCTCGATGTCGGGAACCACTCCGCCGCCTCCATATACCTTTCTTCCACCCTTGGTGTGAAAAACCTCTCTCTGAGAAGTCACGATGCTATCCGGTTTTACCTCACTTTCTGGAATTACCTCATCACTCATCGCTGCTCGCAGAGCACTTCTTTTGGCTATCTCCGGCTTCTGGATGCATCTTCCACTGGGAATATAATATTTGGCTACGGTAAGCTTCAGATAGGTATCGTTGGGCATACCGAATATCTGTTGAACTAGTCCCTTGCCAAAGGTGGTATGCCCGATGATCACTCCCCGATCCCAGTCCTGGATGGCTCCAGAGACAATCTCTGAGGCAGAAGCAGTTCCTGCATCCACCAAAACCACGAGAGGATCATCCGGATAAACGGGTAATTGAGTAGCGTTGAAATCTCTTTTGGCTTCAGTCCGACCCTGAGTGTATACAATCAGTTTGCCTTGATCTAAAAAGAGGTTGCCGGTCTCCACGGCTTGATCTAAAAGACCTCCACCGTTACTTCGTAGATCAAAGATCAGACCCTTCACACCTCTACTTTTTAAATCTACTATGGCATCTTTTAATTCCTTTCCAGAGTCTTTGGAAAACTTGACTAATCTTACGTAGCCGATTCCCCCGTCCATCACCCCATAGTAAGGGACGTTCTTAAGCTCAATTATCGCCCTCTCTATTTTGTATTCTAAGATTTCTGATACCCCTTCTCTTTTTATAGTTAAAACCACTGTGGTTCCCCGCTCACCTCTCATCATGCTGGAAGCTTCTTCCACACTCATCCCTTCAGTGGACTTGCCATCGATTTTGATTATCAGGTCACCCGCCCGAATACCCATCCGATATGAGGGCGTCCCCTCGATGGGGGATATGACGGTGATCAAGCCGTTTCTTTCAGATATGGTCATCCCCAAACCTTCATATTTACCCTCAGTCATCTCCATCAATTTGTCGTGAGCTTTAACATCCTGCAGGTCTGAAAAAGGATCTAGCGTTTCTATCATCCCCCGTATTCCCGAATACATCATGTCTTTCACATCGACCGAATCGACGTATTTTTGATTTATGTAAAAAGCTACGTTATCTAAAAGCTTCACATAGCTTACCAGAGTATTTCTCTCATCCTCCGGCATCCCTTTGGTCTCTTCTGTCGCTTCTCCCAAACCCACCACCCAGATTATCGCTACCGAAATCAGTGCCAGTGCCAGTGCTATAAATCCATATTTTTTTTGCCCTTTCATTTACAGCCTCCTAATTTGAGTTACCCACCAGAAGTAATTTAATACAAATTTCTAATTTGTCAACTGCAAAAACTTGCACATACTTATACAGTCAAGCAGACAACAATGTTTCGAGTTTGGTAATATCGAGCTGAGAAATCGTTTGGTTTGTTAATCTGGACCTCAGAATTTATTGTCCTACAGAGAATTACGAATGTCCATTCTTGTCAGTATATTCTAACCAGTATTTTCTTCACCACAACATGAAAATAAGCAAAAAAAAGACCAAAACCAAGAAGGTTTAAAGTGGGGGAGCCTTTTCCTCTTGATTTTCTTGATTATAATTGGGTTATACGATGTGAGTTAAGGCGTAAGCCTTCTATAGGCCATACAGGAACTCCTTTACAAAAGGGCAGGGGGACAATCCCTACCCTAACACATCTTAATCTGCTTAATCAGCTTGGAGGCAATACTTTGACAGGAAGCCATAGAAAGCCCAAGCAAACCACGTTTATCAAAAGAATCATTACGAGAGTAATAGGGATTCCTAAAAGGGGAATCAGGATGGCAGAAACAAGAATTGAGCTTAAGCTTGCTCCGAATAGATCAACCGAATAACCCGTCCCCGCCTTCAAGGTAGTCTTCTTCTCTAAGAAGAGATGATTAGCCAAAGTGAACTCGATCCCCCCTGATAGACCCGAAATGGTTATAAATAAAAGCAACAAAATTATAATCCCTACATCCGAAAAATAAGTTGCTGAAAATGCCCACATCATAACCAAGAATATAAATAAAAAGAGCACCTGAAATAGTTGAACAAGAACCAAACCCATTAAACTAATTTCTCTTTTTCTGTTTATTTTTTGCACAATCATTGCTCCTAAGGCCAAACCCAACATGAAAATTGTAAATATCAGTCCGATCATGGAATAGATATATCCATAAAATATCTGGAATGACAAAACCACAATTATCTCTACAATTATGCTGGTGAAGCCTGTCACGAAGATAGTAGCCAAAGCTAGATTTGATGATCTCGATCCAGATAGTATGCACACAAGAAAGATTAGAGCAAAAACTAAAATGCCTGTTGCCATAAACCATCCATAACGTATATGGGAGAGAAAAAGCAAAACGGGTTTTTCCAAAGACTTAAACTGTTTGCTCCAAAGGATGCTGTTGTAAAAGTAGCAGATAGGTTTTAAATCATGGTTGGTTCTTTCCGAGCTTGGTGTAATGGAGCTTTTCAAATAATCAATTCTGCGAGGAGAGAGACGATCCGGCAGAAAATTCTCGTTTACAAATCGGGTGGAGATTCCTCTATCTTTCAGGCGAGCGACCATAGTTTGCCAGTCTTCAAAAAGCATGTTTTTCTTTTTTGAAGCCAGAAAGATGTTGTTGGAACCGGGCAGAACTTTCACCTCTTCAAAATTGGATTTAAGAGTCTGATAAATAGAAGAAAGATAAAGACTCAGCTCCTGGCTGATATAATTCTCTGCTGAGCTGACTTTGAATGAGAAAATACCATTCTCATCTAAGATCGATCTTATCATCTGAAAAAACTCGAAGGTGAAGAAACGATTCAGTTGAGCGGTGTAAGGATCGGGAAGATTCAGTATGATCACGTCATAACGCTGTTCATTTCTCTTTCTCAATTTCTCCTTGACAAAAAGTCTGCCATCCATGAAATGAGTGTGAACCAAGGGATTCTTCAAAGATTGAGTTTCCTCATTCGGTAGATATGCTTCTCCGGTTCTTATCAGCTCTGGATCCAATTCCACATAATCTATTGTTAAGCTGTCATATTTTAGCGCTTGGGAAAGCGCTCCCCCTATTCCTCCGCCTATCAGAAGAAGCGTTCGGGGATGAGGATGTTCCAGAAGGGTAAAGTGAGCTGCTTCCTCGCTGGAGAAATCGTCCGGATAGGAAAACAACATCAATCCATTCTCATAAAACGTGATCTGTTCATATTGTTTCGACACCGAGATATTGCCGTATTTTGTATCTTTGGAATAAACTATAGGTAAGCTTTTCCACATTTTGGAAGTGGAGAAATGATCCAGTGAGTCTCCCCATCTAAATGCCCAAAAGCCAAAAATGACAAGAATCATCACCATCCATGCCAGAGCCTTTGTCCGCCGTTTGGAGTCTTTGATCAGAAGGAGAGTGAAGAAAATAAGATTCAAACACAGCAGGAAAACCGCTATCTTGAAATTCGATAAATTTGGAATCAGAATGAAGGTGACTAAAAATCCGCCTAGACCAGCTCCCAGGGACTCCCATAAATACACTCGATTAACTGAAAAGATTCTGCTTTCATCCAATTGCCATGATTTGGAATTTAAAACAAAGGTTATTCCTAAAACTATACAGAGAAAGCTCATCGCTACCAAGGTGAAAATAAACATGGGAAAAAATCCGACGATCTCTGCCGGAGCGGTTCCCAAAATCTGTTTGGAGAATCTTATGAGAATAATGGTGAATAAAGTTGCGATTGAGATTAGGAAATACCAGAGAGAAAGTTTTCGCGGAGAATAACTCTTTTTACCAGCTATTCTGTTTCCCAAAGCTGAACCCATACCGACCCAAAAAAGCCATACCGAAAGCATCACCCCCAAGCTCAATTCATTCCCGTAGAAAGAGACCATCATCTCTCGGAACAGAATGATCTGAGTAATCATGGAGGAAAAACCAAGAAGAAGGCAAGACAGAAGAAAATGGATTTTATTAATAGATTGGAGTGGGCTTACTTGCATTTCCCCCTCATTCGTCATGGACACCCTTGCCCATGACTTGAAGACAAGAAAAGGTAGATGACAATGTGTCTTCTACCAACAAAATCGAATCACAACCGCACTATACTCTTTGCTTTTTGCTCTTAGCTCTCCGCTCTTAGCTTTTTGCTCTCTGCTCTCAACTCCAAACTCCCGGTATAGTTTTCCCACAAAATTTGCATTTACCATCCTTCAAGTTCATTTCAGTGATCGTATAACCGTTTCTTCCTATTATTACTTTTTTGCACACTGGACAATAGGTATTCTCTCCTTTGTGGCCGGGAACGTTTCCCACATAGACGAAGCTCATCCCCTCCTCCCTAGCAATCTCTCTGGCTTTATCTAAAGTGGATACAGGAGTGACTGGAAGATTTTTCAAAAGATACATGGGATGAAATTGAGTAAAATGAATTGGCACGTCCTTGCCCAAGTCTTTGACTATCCATTTGCACATCGCTCTTATATCATTGAAATTATCGTTCAAAGTGGGCAATACGAGATAAACGATCTCATACCAGATTTTACTTTTTGCCAGATCCACTAAGGTATCCATCACCGGCTTGAGCTGTCCCTGACAGATATTTTTGTAATATTCTTCAGTAAATCCTTTGAAATCTACTTTGATGGCATCAACCTCTCTGATTAGCTCTAACAAGGAATCATGGTTTATATACCCTGCGGTGATCACTACACTTTTGATTCCCTTACTTTTCCCCGCAGTAGCACAGTCGAGCATGTATTCATAGAACACCGTAGGCTCAGAATAAGTATAGGCGATGGATCTGCTTCCGCTCTGTACCGCATAATCTGCGACATCTTCAGGAGGTAAATACCTTGCTTCCACCTGCTCAGGTCTAACCTGAGAGATTTCCCAGTTCTGACAGAACTTGCAATTGAGGTTGCAACCTGCGGTAGCAATGGAGAAAGCGTCAGTTCCCGGAAGAAAATGAAATAATGGTTTTTTTTCAATGGGGTCGACGTTGGCTGAGCATGCGTAAGAATGAACCAAGGTGTAATAGATTCCATTCTGGTTTTCTCTGCAACCGCAATATCCTCTCTCCCGATCTCCCACCTTGCACTTGCGAGGACAAAGCTCGCATTCTATTTCTTTATGTTCAAGCTTCTTGTAATATTTGGCTTCTACGTGGGAAAGACCACTCTGCGCAGGAGAAGCGAAAGCGTTTCCACCTGAATTTAGTAAGGCTCCACCCGGTAAAATCTGTGGAAGCAAAAGACCACCAGTGGTGGCTAAAGAGCATTTTAGAAATTGTCTTCTATTAACATTCATCCTGATCGTGTTCCTTCGTATCTTCTCCCTCACCCTCTCAATTGGAAGAGAAAATTTCTTCTTCTTCTCCCCTCTGGGGAGAGGATTGAGGTGAGGGGCAACTTTTAACACCTTAGCAGGTTCGCTTTCCCCCTCTCCCTAACCCTGTACCCAACATCGTAAGTAGGTTTAACAAATTCAAAACTACAATTCAAAATTATCTATTGTTTGTTTAAGGTTTTAATTTTTGATTGCAATTTTGATTTTTGCTTTTTGAATTTTGAGCTTTCTTCCTCCTCACCCTAACCCTGCGAAGCATACATACGCGTCTCCACTCTGGGGAGAGAGAATTATATTGTCATCTCCACCAGATCTATCTCTTCTAAACTGGCTTTACCAATCTGGTGATCTTTATCTGCTGAGGTAAAAATATATTTTGGCTTCCTTCCGGCTTTCTCCAAAGTGGGTAATCCCCGTTTTGCTCGAATCTTGTCGATGATCTGATAACCCACAAAATCGACTGCCACCGGATCGTCTCCCACAATTATTCCCCCAAAATTTTCCGCCCATTGAGGATGATACGAGGGTCCTCCATTATACTGAATCCGCAAAGCATCGCAGATTACTAATTTCTGTTGATCTCTTATCTGCGGAACGGTATTTAGATCGGCGATGTATGGATCACAGCCATCTTCATGATATTTGTTCGGATTATGAATGGCTCCGAAATAATTTTTTAAAGAGCAGGTCACCCCGCATAAGCTATGATCTTTTAAAACCGGTAGATTCAACTGCACATTGGTGAGCTTATCCATCACCCGACTTAGCAAACTGCCGATGTTTTTGTGTTCGATCAGATCGTTAGAATAACCTACTCCTTGAGTATCAGTGCCGAAACAGAGAAAGTCGTCTCCATTGATAGTTACTGGAAATCCCACATCTTTCAATTCATTCGACGACCTATCCCAGATGATGATATTTTTGGCTTTAAAGTCGATTTCTTTTAGCAAGCTGGCAACGACCAGAGCTATTTCTGGGTGAGTAGATGCCATGCGTCCCGCCAGACAGTTCACTTTCAAGCCCACCTGATCTTTGGGTGAAAGAAAATGCCTTAATGCGTCTTCTGACTTAGATTCAAAGGTTAAACGGCAAAGTCCGCCTTTGACCATTTCAGACAGAAGACTATTATTTACCTTACCCGCAGCATTGATCATGCCCGCACTTTTGACCACTACTACCCTTGATTTTGGCACCGTCTCACCTTAAGCGATTTTTCTTCCTGTCCTTTCATATCAAATACGACCCGCCGATTCAGACTATTGGGTAGTCCACTAGGCGGGCTAAAGCCCAAATGAATGTTGGAGTTCTTTACTTCACCCCACGACCTTAAGGGAGTGTTAAAAAAGTGGTTTTGGAGTGCAAAAGCTTGCTTTTGCGATTTTTTAAAAATCAAAATGCTATTATATCCCAACAACTTAATTTTTGAGAAAAACCGCACCAGCAAGCTGGTGCACTCCATTGGAGGTTTTTCAACAGCCCCTAAAGGTCGTGGCAATAGGTCATGGATTCTCTATGTTCATAAATTGCCACGAGCTTTAGCTCGTGGTTTCTATTTAAGAGAGGGGAACAAAAGGGGGTGAGCTCAAAGAGATCTGCTTGTTATTCTTAAAGACATAGCGCATAAAGGATCACACACCAGTATAAATGCTTTGCATAAGCCTATTCTTTAGCAACCCTTCTGGAGAAGAATTATATTTCTTACCCAGTTTACCGCTTCGAGAAGATCATTTGCCACAAAATCCGGCTCAATATCTGTATCCTTTAATTCCTCCAGCTCTTTTTCCCCATGTCCGGTCAGCACCAAAACAGTCTTTGCCCCGATGTTTTTACCCAATGTTATATCAACCAGGTGATCTCCTATCACCACCGCATCCTTTAAATCCAGCGAAAGCTCTGTCACTGCTTTCTCGATCATGCCCGTCTCGGGTTTCCTGCATCTGCAATGATCCTCGGGATGATGGGGACAATAATAAAGGGCATCCACCGGAGCGTCGTTTTCTTTCAATCTTCGCATGAAACAGTCATTTACCTTTTTGACCATTTCTTCTGTAAGGATTCCCCTTCCTATTCCGGATTGATTGGAGATCACTACAATCTTGTATCCCAATTTTCTTAAAATCCTTATTGCTTCAAAAGAACCGGGAAAAAACTCAATCTCCTCTGGGGTTTTAAGAAACACTTTGTCTTCTATGATAGTTCCGTCCCTATCCAGGAACACTACTTTAGAAAGCATAATAGAACTCTTTGAAAACCTCACCCTCTATCTCCCCCTCTCCATATTTTGGAGAGGGGGACAAAAGGGGGAGAGGTTTCATGCAAACATATTCATGTTATTTATTGCAACCCTATTTATATAATTAGCAACAACTTGAAAAAACAACTTAATATGCAACTTTAAACCTTAAGCTTTGAACTTTGAACACTTTTTAATCCCTTTTTCCGTTATATAAGCAGTCACCAGTTCTGCTGGAGTAACATCAAAAGCCGGAGAGTAAACTTTGGTTCCCGGAGGAGCGATTTTTCTCCCAAAGCAATCCGTCACCTCTTCGGATGCTCTTTCCTCTATGACAATATTCTCACCTGTTTGAATGGCTGGATCAAAGCTCGAGCTGGGAGCTGCTACATAAAAAGGAATCTTATGGAAATTAGTCAAAACCGCCACGTTATAAGTTCCGATTTTATTTGCCACGTCGCCATTGGAAGCAACCCGATCCGCCCCCACGATCACGCAGTTTATCTTCTTTTTTCTCATCACGAAGGCAGCGGTGTTGTCGCAGATGAGGGTGACGTCTATTCCTTGTTGTTGAAGCTCCCAGAGAGTTAATCTTGCACCTTGAAGCACCGGTCGGGTTTCGTCCGCAAAGACTGAAATCTTTTTCCCTTGCCAGGATGCAGTGTAGATTATGCCAAGAGCTGTGCCAATTCCACCGGTGGCTAATGCCCCCGCATTGCAATGCGTTAAAACTACGTCCCCATCTTTGAGCAAACTTGCGCCAAACTCTCCAATCTTTTCGCACATCACTTTATCTTCTTCGTGAATCAAGATAGCTTCTTGGAGAAGAAGCTGAGCTATCCTCTCAGTATCATTATCTCTATTTTGTCCTGCGACTCTTCCCATCCTCTCCAATGCCCAAAATAGATTAACCGCGGTGGGACGGGTTTTAGCCAAGATGGAGATAACCTGATTCAATCTCTTTTCAAACTTCTCCCAATTTTTAAAACTTCGTCCACACATTCCCAACACCACTCCGAATGCAGCAGTAATCCCAATAGCCGGAGCTCCTCTCACTTTTAATTCTTTAATCGCTGAGGCGACTTCTTCCACCGTATTCAAATCAATATACATCGTTTCTTCCGGAAGCTTAGTCTGATCTAAAATCCTTAAATGATCGTCCATCCACTCTAAGGTTTTAAATTTCAGTTTGTCCGATAACGACATTTATTTCTTCTCTCCTCTATAGTTTGAAATTTCCATAACTAACATAGGATAGGAGCTTTCACCGTCTTGCGGATTAATCTATTTGATTATCCGTTCAATCCGTTAACCATATCCGTTTCATCCGTTGATCCTACTCCCCCATTATCTGAACCACGATCTCCCTGTGCCGATGACGATTGTCGAAATCTATAAGAATAATCTGTTGCCAGGTTCCCAGGATCATCTTACCATTCACAAAAGGAACGGTGAAAAACGACTTAAGCAGAGCCGCCCGCATGTGAGAGTAACCGTTTCCGTCTCCCCAGGTGAGATCATGATGATAATGAGCTGATTTGGGGATCAATTTTTCAAAAAGCGCTGGAAGATCTTTGAGCAATCCCGGCTCGTATTCTGTGGTGGTGATGCCAGCGGTGGAGCCTGGTACAAACACAGTTAAGATGCCATTCTTTAACTTCGACTCTTCTAACGCATTGCTCACCTGCTCGGTGATGTCAATAATGTCAGTATCCCCCTTTGTTTTGACGGAAAAGAATTTAGTAATCACTGTCATATCTTTCACCAGTTAGAAGCTATGGTTTACAATAGCTTGCATTTTTGCATTAAGAAACCAAAAACACCCATAAAGTCAAGCAAAATGATGTCATACCGATCTTTGATTATTATCTTAACCTTTGGGGCTCGTTGGTAACGGACGCCCTCCTCCGATGCCCTCTCCTTAAACCCTATCTCCCTCAAATCCAGCTAATCTACAAATGCGTATGCACTCATACGAGCTCTCGAATAAATCTAGCCGGATGATCCAACGGAACAAAATCTTCTAATGACGGTGGAAACAAATACTGCTCCGCATAATTAGCTCGAATCTCGTAGCTCATCTCTATCTCCTTCTCCTATGTTTTGCTCTATTACAATTACCTTCCTTCATAGAAACAAGAAGTTTTGAGACAGACTCGATCAGGGAGGGAATAAAAAAAGATCCACTGACGAGGTTGTTGTTTTGTAGCCCAGATTATATTCGTCACGGACGTGGGTGTCCGTGACGAACGGAGAACCCACCCTGACCCTCCCTTCCTACGGATCTTCGATATCAGGGAGGGAACAAGTTAACT
>Ga0315288_10000957_pt1 | contig 36704 bp, 58 predicted proteins | sample YL17G11_20_MG_FD_203454 | JGI IMG/M metagenome (GOLD analysis project Ga0315288, IMG submission 203454) | Sediment microbial communities from Yellowstone Lake, YNP, Wyoming, USA - YL17G11_20 | ecosystem: Environmental > Aquatic > Freshwater > Lake > Sediment | place: USA: Wyoming | collected...
GCGAGCGCAGTAACTTCTTCGAGCAACTCATACCGCAGAGCCGCTTTGTACTCTGCTAGACTCACCATGATCGTTGTCTTGGCTATGTCGCTTATCACTGTACTTTCTCTCCTCAAACAATAACCCCGGTTCTCCAGCGGCCGCTTCTGTGAAGGAACGGACTGGAGGCCGGGGTTACTGCCAATAGGAATCGCGCCCCTTGCGCCGTCCCTTCACTGAGGCCAATCTAGCATACTCCCCTAGACTCACCAAGAGCCATTCGGCAGGGCCATTCGGCCTGTCTTTGGGACTTCGTGTGCACTTGACACTAAGTCGGATACACGCAAGCCCCAAGCTCCAGGTTCAGGCAGCAGGCAGCAATGGGCACACGCGCAGAGCCAGGAGCCCCCTGCCCTGAGTCTGAGAATGAGTATACCCGGACGGACGCCTGCTATTCATGCACACTAGCTCCCGCACGAGGCTGCCTTGCCACACTTCCAGACTCGATGTTTACATAACTACCATAATCAAGAGGCTGGCAGCACACGCCCAGGCGAGCAGGCGGTCGGGCTCGCGATCCTATGCAATCTGCATAAGGTCCCCCAGCCAAAATTGGGCTTGCCCCTTGACACGCCGTACGTACGGCATTACACTCTTAGTAACGGCAAACGTACGGCGTGACAGGGGAGGTTGGGAGTGCAGGAATTCGCCCACTACACAATCAAGGTAGGTTGTCCAGACGAAGAGATTGAGGTTCCGCGTCAAGGAAGGGAGGACTCGAAGAACTGGCTTGTAGAGAAACTGCCGGATTCGGCGAAAGTCCTGTGGGCCTTCCTCGGCCTCATGTCAGACATTCCACAGTCAGTCACGTTCTCTGTGTGCGTAGACGAAGGCACCCTAGCCAGTTCTGCCGGAGCGGACTTTGTATCCGAGTTTCGTGAGCCAGTGGAACTTCCCAAATGACAATCGACCGATACACAAGTCAGTTGGCCGACGAACAGGGATGGGCCACACGAAGTTCCGCAGAGGATCGCATCGCGGTGATGCTCCATAGTGAGGGGTTCCGCCCTGGTTCTGGTGTCGAGACACAATTCAAGATTGGCCTGTACCGAATTGACTTCGCATTTCCTGCGGCACGTGTTGCCCTAGAGGTTGATGGGTGGCTTCATAGGCACCCCGACCACGTAGCAGCCGACAAGAAGCGCGACAGAAAGCTAAGGGATTGGGGCTGGGACACGTTTCGGATAAATGCTGAGGCCCCAGAGGAAGAAATCCGGGTGCAGATAGGTCGTATAGTAGAATGGGTAAGGCGGGGGACACCGACAGGGTACATATTGCCGGATTTGAATCCGCTACTGACAGTGGACAAGGTGGCAGAACTTTTGTCTATCGGACGGGTGCATGTCTACAAGTTGCTGAAGGATGGCGCGTTCAGTTCGATCAAGTTAGGACGATGTCGGCGTATTCTCCGGGCCGATGTTGAGGCATTCTTGCGCGCTCAATCTATTGGTGCCAGTGAGCCAGACGATGGCTAAGACCTGCTCCTGCGGCAGTCCCATGTGCCCCATCTGCAACCCAAAGGGCAAGAGTGAAACGGCAAACGTACGGCGTAACAAGAATGTGACGCAAAACGTACGGAATGAAACGCCAAGCGTACGCCCCGAAACGGAAGTCATACAGGTGCCCGTCGTGGTGAAGTTAGAGGAGAAGACCTGGACCGTCGATTCTGGCTACTGCCCCACCTGTAGTCGGCCCTACTGCCCTGAGTGTGGGAACCCCATCCCTGTGCGGGGTGACTATTGCAAGCCTGCCTGCCGTTCGCGGGCATGGAGGAAGAAGAAGGCAGAATGATGAACTGGGCGAGGGAAGCGATTGACGCCGGCGAGATACCGGCTGCCGACTTAAAGGGGGGCAAGTGGTGCCCGATGAGGGGGGAAGTGATGAGCGAGCACACACCTGGCCCTTGGCAATGCATCGTGCGCGACAACGATAGCCGTGACCAATGCTCTATTCTTCCCGTAGGCGATGAGGTAGAGTTACTACGTGTCCGCACAGGGTCGATGTTCATCTGCCACACGCCCAACGGCCATCGTCGCCGCGCCGAGGCAGAGGTCGAGGCCAACGGTCGCCTTCTCGCGTCTGCCCCCACCCTCCTCCGCGCCCTAACAGCGGCACCCGACCCACTTGCCGGTGGTTGCGCGAACTATCCACGTTGCGGCCATCGTGCGGCGTCCTGCTTTGAGGAATCATACCAAGAGTGGTACGACTCAACACGCCAGACCATCAAGGAGGCATCATGCGAGCAACAATCCTAGTCCTACTGGTCGTGTTCGGGATGGTCCTTACCGGCGTTCTGGACGTCCAGGCCAAGCAGCATGGGCCGCCCCACTGGTGTTGCCAGGCGAAGGTCTGTCGCGTGTGTCCAACGCCGGTCCCCTACTGGCCGTACCCGTGATGCGTAACATCGTGCCCTACCAGGAGACCTTCGGCCCGATGCCTGGCTTCAGGGCATACCGCGAGAGCCTGCCCCTGGCAGTGTTTTGGGATGAAGGGTTGGCCTACAGGCTAACCCCAGACTATCGGGGTCAGCGCGTGGTGCGGCAACCCGTCCCGTCGTATAAGCAGATGTGCGAGAGGCGGTCTCAACATGCCTAACTGGTGGCACAGGCTGTGGTGCAGGGATTGTCGGTGCTTCCGCCCGCGACTCCTTACTTGGGTCAACGATCTGCCCATCACGGAACCGTTCTGTCATGTTCTCGCTGACGTTGGGGGTGTTGGGTTCTACCCGACATGCCCACTCGCAACGGTCCGCGTGAAGACCACGATGGATCGCATCAGGCGCGGCATCTTCCCGCCCTACTTGACACGCTGAAATCCTAGACTTACACTCCTTTTAAGAGGGGTCTGGTCCTTCAGGGCTGGACCCCTCTTCAGCATGGCCGGGGAGACCAGACCTCCCCGGCCTAACTAATATGGGCAAACGCGGCGGCAATCGTAACCGGTTCCTCAAAGAAGGCGTCGACCTGCGGGATCATATCGTGCATCAATATGGTCCCCTGATGAACGCGGTCGAAAAGATGCAGGACGAACACCTCCACCGCAAGCAGGGATGCCATCAGTGCGCCAAGGACGTGCAGGACCGCATCTACGGCAAGGTCCCCGTGACGGTTAGACACACCGGCGGAACCCGACAGCCCATCATCCTCACCAGCGCCGGTATTGGCACGCCGGATAACCTTAACCCTGCACCCTCTGGATACCTGGAAGAGGGTGCAGAAGAGGGCGAGTTCGAGGAGATGGACGAAGAGGCAGAGGATGACGAGATCGCGCCAACTGAAACTTGACGTTGGTATGCGCCTCGGGCAGGTCTCCAAGCAGGAGGAGTTTGTGTTTGACGACACGACTCCGTTTTTGCTTTACCGCGGAGGCCGTGGCTGTTCTAAGACAGCGAGTGGTTGGCTGCGGATGCTCAAGAAACTCTACAACAATCCAGGGACCAAGGGTATCTGTCTTGTCCCCGACTACAACAAGACTATCGATGGTGTCCTCGCAACTGCCCTAGAGCTGACCAACCCTGATTTCATCGCTAACTTCGACCGCAGCCCACCTCAGAAAATGGAACTCGATAACGGAGACGGTAAACGCCCGAACTCGCGTTGCGCCTTCTACACTGCCTCCGATCCCAACGTCACACGTTCTATGGAGGTCAACTACGTCTGGATGGACGAAGCTCCCTATTGCCCAGAGCAAACCTGGAAGGTTGCGTTAGGATGCAAACGGTGGAAGCCCGCTAGAGGCGTAGTCAACAGTATGTGGGCTACGGGAACGCCCAGGGGGTATGACTGGACCTACGGCTTTTTCGGGGAAAGTGGTGAACCTGGGAAAAAGGTCTTTGCACTGTCCATCTATGAGAACCGTCAGCATCTGCCCAAGGGTTACATCGAGGACATGGAGGAGGAATATAGGGGGACTGACTTTGAGCAACAGGAACTCCTGGGCCAGTACACCCTCTTCGAAGGCTTGGTCTACCCGCAGTTCGATGGAGGGAACGTCTGGGTGGGCACCTCGCCCGACTTTGAGATTGGCGTCGGAGGCATAGACCTGGGGGACATCGCGCCCTCCGTACTGGTGCCTCTAGGCGTCCAGAATGGTCTCCTCCACTGCCCTGAAGAGTTCTATGGGCGGCGCATCTCGACCTCGACCCTCCTTGAGAACATGGTTGACATGGAAAAGCGGTACAAGATCGCCGCATGGTTCTGTGAGCCCTCCGGTGACTTCTTCATCACCAGTTCGAGGGCGGCAGGGTTCGATGTTAGACCGTGCCCTGTTAAGGACGTGGAGAGTGGCATCCGGATCGTCCAGCAGTGCTTCCGCGACAACCGCATTCTAATCAACCCTGAACGGTGCCCTAACGGCGTCAGGGAACTGCGGACGTACCAGAAAAAGGCTACGAACTTAGGCGAGAGTTTCAGCGACACGTTGATCAAGGCCAACGACCACTGGTGCGACGCGCTCCGGTACGCAATCGTCGGGTACGAGCGAACGCCGGTTATCCCCGTTAAGGACAGGGACTACAGGCCCGCCGACCTCCTGTTCGCTTGGGACGTGCCGCAGCCCATTAGATCGGACGCATTTGGGCGCAGGCGCGAAGAGAAGCAGGCGATAGGAATGTGGTGAGCTAGATGGCAGGATACACAGACAACGAAGCAGCGGAACTAGCCCGTGACCTACAGGGCAAGTGGAGCGCGACGAACAACATAAGGGGCGAGCGCCGCCAGTTGCGGCAGCGCAAACTCGACCCATCGCTCCCGCCTGGATGGTCGAAGAACATTCACATCAAGCACCACACCTACGAGATTGACGACTCGGCGATCGTGCTCCGCAACCGCCTAGTCGCCGCGCAGGTGTCGATCCGGGTCTTCGCCAAGTCCGGTAAGGCTCAGGCGCAAGTCGATGCTTCTAACATCCGGCGCTTCCTCGACAAAGTGTGGCTCAACTTCAACAGCGGCTACCCCAGCGCGCACTTCCTTGGTACGGACTCCCAGGTGGCCGATGGCGTCTGGTGCGCGCACGTGGCCTGGGACCAGGCGTGGATCGATGCGGGGTTGCACACTGAGGACATAGACGAATACCTGCAAAATGCGGGCCTCCCCTTCATCCTTGAGACGCACGATCCCCTCAACGTCTTCATGGACATGGACAGGATACAGAACCCGCTCCGTGTCGTGACAATTGAGGAGGTCGTTGTCGGCGATCTTCTGAACAAGCGGTACAAGAACACGGAGACCGGCGACGAGTATTCGCTGGTCTATGAGAATGGGAAGCTCGACTGGTCCTCGGAGCCCAAGAGTTACGACGATCTCAGCCACGGGTTTGAGGAGACTGTAACCATCGCCTCTGTCGAGGACGCAGGGTTCGTGCATCGTGTCCTTATCGAGGGCAAGGAAGGCAACGACCGGCCGTTGGGTCTGGGCAAGTGGGACAATCTGTTCAAGCGCCCCGCCTGGGTCTTTATGGCGGGGGACTCCTCGATCTCCACCGACCCCCTGGAGCGGTGGAAGCCGATTATCCTGGGTCCGTTGTCGATGGGTAACGAGGTCAACATGCTTCGTTCTGCCCGTCTCAATTCGGGCATCCTGACTGGTCTCCCCCGCCTGATCCTCGTCCCCGACCCCGACAAGGGACTTGGTCCAGTGGGGCCAAAGACCCCGCCTGAGTTGATCTTCAACGAGGATGGCACTGTTGTCGTCCCCGATGGCTGGAAACTCATGCCTATGCAGTTCCCCAATGAGACTGCCGAAATCCTAGACAGGGCCGTTATCTCAGTCGAAAGCGAATTGGCGCGGTACAAGCCTGCGGCCGCCCTTACCGGCACCAGGGAAGAGGGCGTGAGTTCGGGATACCAGCAGACGGTCATCGCCGACGCCGCCATGACGCGCCTCGACCCGCCCCTCGCCATCCAGAGTCAGGGCATCAAGGACATCCTCGCCCTCGTGCTGGACGGCGCGAAGGCCATTGACGAGATCACCGACCACAAGATCGACACCCTGTACGTCAGGACGCTGAACAAGGGACGGGCCAGCGAAGGCGGCAACACCTCCGAAGTCCTGGCCCTCAAAGCCAAAGAGATAGACGACTTCGAGATCACCGTCCACCAGGACTCCATGAGCCCGACTACACGCATGAGCATCATAGAAGCGGGTCGCCGTGCCCGTATCGCGGGGGAGATAGACAACATTGAGTTCTACGAGAACTACTGCGGGTACGAGGACGGCGTAGAGATGGACCGGCGGGCTACCATCCAAAAGATGAAGGACGGCATGGTTGCCTGGGCTATCGGGATGGCTACCGAACGCGCCCTTGCGCTGACCACTACGCAGGTGCCGCCGGTTCTTGGGGCAACAGGGCAACCCTTTGGTAGTCCATTCGCGGAGCCGCCGCAGGCACGGGGCCAGCCAGCGGGTTCGGCCATACCAGGCTATGATGCGACCCTGAGCCAGCCCCAGCCGCCCAAACCCGCACCCGCCGCGCTTCAACCGAGCGGCGGCACGGCGGGCATGGTGAGGACAGCATGACGCTGGACGCGCATTTTTGGAATCCGATAATCCGCGACGTGAGCGACTGGGCCGTGGCGACCGAAAAGTACCTCGAGGACGCCATCGGCGCAGCGGGCTACAAGCCTGGCACCGAGCCGCCCGCCCCTGCCATGCGCGAGCTCATCTACAGTATGCGCCCGCTGGAGGAATGGCATCTGCTTGCAAGAAGCGACCCCAACGAGGCGCTAGAGCAGGTGCGCGACTGGGCGAATATCGCGCGCAGGAACGACCGGCCGGAGACCGTGGTGGCGGCTGCGCGGGCTGTGATGGCCGAGACAGCGGCCCAGATGGGAGGGTAGGAAGATGGCGACGCCGGATGAGGTCAGGGCTAGGCTTAGAGAGGTTGAAGGCAGCCTTCAGCCTTATGGCCCGCCAGGCGCAACGGCGGTGCCTGGCTATGGCCTAACAGCGCAACCTGTCAATCTTGGCCCTCAGAGTGCCGAGGAGCCCGTGTATCTCGGTTATGGACTGTACTTTGTCCAATCGACACAGACTTATGTCAAACGGAGTGTTGACCAGTGGGGCGACCAGCTATGGGTACCCGCGACCCCTAGCGAAATAACGGCCCTGGAGAAGACGCTAGGAGCGGGTGCTGGCGGCGGCGGGGGTGGCGCTGTCACAGACCCCGCGTTAGAACGACTGCAAATGGATCAGGCTCAACAGGCATTGGAAATAAACGCCTCCGAAGAGGCCCGCGCCGCCGAGATGCAGCCCTACGACATCGCCAATGTCCAGTCCCAGATTGAGGATCGGCGTGCCGCTGAGGAATACAACCAGAAGAACCTAGAGCGCCAGATGCTCAGTGACCAGTTCTCTCGTGCTCAGGAAATCTTCAACGCCTCTTACTTGGCAGACCAACTGGCCCAGGAGAAGAGGAAGACAGCGACGAGTCTCCTTGCCAGTATCGTGGACAACCTCGTGCCGCCAGGTATGACGAGTTTGCCTGGCATCCCAGGCTCGACGATGCCGACCGTGGGTCAGATAAACTGGAATCAACTCGGCGGTCCGGCCTTGAGTCCAGAGACCGACCAGGCTGTCCGGTACATGCAGGGTATGCGGTAGTAGGGGGTGTGACATGGCTTTTCCTCTAGGAGCTAACGCAAACATCTACAACATGCTGCTGGCGCGTACCCCTGAGACGCCTGTAACGGTTGAGGAGTACAATGCGGCCGTTGACTGGATTCTTGCCAGTGACCCGTCCACGGCCTCGCAGCCAGGGATGCATCACTTCACGGCTGGTGGGGGTACTACGCCAGCCTACACGCCCCCCGCTGGCGGTGGCGCGACTACTCCGCCTACGGGTTACAACCCCGAAAGCGGTTGGAGTTACAACACGGGCACGGGCCAGTGGGAGTATCTGGGTCTGGGGTTGCCGGTGGGCACAACGGGGGCCGCAGGCGGTGGGACAACTGGCGGCGGGCTGGCGGTCACAGGGCCAGGCGGTGCGGGAACCTCCGATGTCTTCAACCAATTTCTTGCTGAGATGCAGTACAACCTGGAACAAACTCGCATCCAGGAGGAGGCGGCTGGGTCACGAGCCCAACTTGCAGCGAACACTCAACTTGCCGCCGCCCAGGCAGCGGCAGCCGCCCAACTCCAGGCTCAACAGGAGGCCGACCGCGCCGCCCTGGAGCGCCTGCGCTACCAGCTAGGCAAAGACCTGGCGAGCGCCCTCATGGCGAATGACCAGAACATGTTTCAGCGCACGATGGACACAGCCGAACTGGCCGCTGACCCGCGCTCCATCGTGGGCTTCTTGGAGTACACGGCTCAGGCAGGCGGCGGGCCAACCGCGCTCTCGCAGAACCTCGCGGCGGGCCTGACGCCCAGCCCCGTGTGGGAGTACATGCCTGCCGCAACAGAAATGAGTCCAGAGATTCAGCAGCTTATTGATCTCTTGCAGGACTTCGTCGGCGGCGGAACACTCGCAGGCGCGGCGGGACCAGGCGCTACGCCTGGAGGCGGTTACACGCCGGCCACCTACGGACGCGCCAGAGTTGGAACGACAGGAGGAACAAAGACATGGTAAGTCCATTCGCAGGTATAGGCAGACCTAACATTGGGCTAGGCAATGTGCAGGGCCAGGCTCAGGCCCTCGCCGCAGCACAGGCAGCGGCCGCAGCGGCAGGAACGCCCGCCGACCTTGCCTCTGTCATAGCGGCCAGCCCAGGGACCTACGGCGTGTTCATCCCCACCCTGCTCTCGCGGTTCGGGCCAGCATTCACCCAGAACCTCGTGAGCATCATCGGTGGTGCCGCGTCAGCGACCCCGACTGTGCCTACTGCTGCCGGCGGCTGGGGCGGCCCAGGCGGCGAGAATCCGGCGTACAGAGGGCAGGGCAAGGTGTCCACCAGCCCCATGTATGGTTTTAGCCAAGCTCCCGTCATGGGTCCTGACTGGGTGAACCCTCAACGCCCAGGGACGAACTATGATCGTTTCGGCAACCTGATACCGTGGCCTGCGCCGACACCCACCGTTGCGCCCGGCGCAGCAACGACTAGTGCGGCCCCTGCCGCTGCCCGCCAGGCGCGCCTACGGGCGATCCTGGGCATGGGGTCAGCGGCGGCGGGGGTGACAACTAGACTGAGGGGGTAGGACATGGCATATTCACCCGACATCGTAGCGCAGGCCACCACGCCAGGAGGGTTCTTCGACGTGGGATATGCTGCTCTCCTAGCGGCGGGCACCCCAAACATTGAACAGACCATTGCCTACCAACAGTTTCAGCAGCAGATCGCGGCTGAACAGGCGGCTGGGGCCCAGGGGGGAACCTGGGAAAGTATGACGGGCCAGGGCCTGCACTGGATTGGAGGGGCAAACTACGGTGGCCGCCAGGGTTGGATGACCCCGGAGCAACGGACTGCCGCCGACCAGGCATACTTCGCTGAGTCATGGGCTCAAGCCCGTGATCCCGGTCACTCCGTAAACGGCGTCTGGTATCCCACGGGGGTTAACCCTGGCGGCGGGACTACGGCCACACCTGCCACCCCCGGCACCACGTACCCCACCGGCCAGACTGCCGCCCAGCGCGCCGCCACCATGCTCTACAACGCCATGCGGGGACTGCCCTTCATCTCGCCGGAGTTCCTGATGGCGCTCCAGGCGGGCCAGGCACCCGCGCCACGCACGGTCACGCCGCAGACGCTGGCGGCCCTGAGCGCGGACAGCACCCTGAGCGATGCCTTCTTTAGCGTAATCAAGGCCAACGCCCTGTACCCAGCTTCGTATCTGGCGGAGATCGGGCGGTACATCCCGAGAGGACGGGAGGCGACACCGAGTTTCATTTGAGGGACCGCACCTATGGATTCAGCGGAGGCAACTCTGGCAGTGGCGGTAGAGAAGGCAGGGTCAGCCCGCCTGCCCGTGGTAGCCGGTCAGTGAGGCAATCCCCGTCGGGATGGAATCTCATCAACTTATTCGCTGCCTGGTCAGTTTGGGCATCAGCGAACAGTTGCCAGAACCGATCGCAGCGGTCTACCACGGGAGTCACTTGGACTGTCACCTGCCTCACGGTTTCGGATTGGCCAGGATAAACGAAGTGGGCGAAGGCACCAGAACCGAAGGCCAGGATGACGCCCAGGACCAGACCTATGATGACCATGCGGACTTTCATAACGTTTCCTCCTTCTGGCGGGGTGATAGTATAACACAATGTTGACCGTCGATTTAGTGTTGCACGACCGCCTCCAGCAGGAGGAAGAAGAGCGCAAGCGCCGCCTGCGTACTGCGACTGACATCGGCGAGGGCGCGATGTCCAACCTCCTCACCCTCCTGGGCCAGCGCGACGTTGCCCAGCAGATGCAGCAGGTGAAGGCGGAGGCGGGACTTGTCACGCTCAAGCGCGACTACGACCGGCTACAGGCCGACGGTTACACGATGTCGCCCAACACCTACGCCGATACCCTCACGGAGTATGTTGACCCCGGGCATCTGAGGAAGAGTCTCGACACCGCCATCAACACGGGCCTCATCAAGGATGACGAGTTCGGGCAGAAGACGGTCAACCGCTGGGGCTCGATAGAGACCCTAACTGCCCATCGGCGGAACGACCCCCAGCCACTAGATGACGCGGCCTACTGGCACCAGATGTCGATGGCCGACCAGGGGCAAGACCCACTCACGACTGCGAAGATACTGATCGGGATGCAACCTGGTGGGGCACGCAACTTTCAAGAAGAGACCATCATGGGGTCGAATACCTGGGAGGAGTACCAACGCAACCTTCAACGCACGACTCTGGGTCAAGAGTTAATGACGCCGCTGACTTCGAGGATACCTGGGGTACGACAAGCGGTAGAGGCTATCGGCGAGGTTCCCATTATTGGCAAGCCCGTGCAGCGAACCATCGAGATCGCCACGACTCCTGCTGTCCTTGCCACCGCGCCCTTCGCGCCCGTGGCGACGGCCCAGAGTGTGATAGGAGCTGGTGTTGCGGGTGGTATAGCAGAGGAGGCAGGTGCGTCGCCAGAGGTACAGATGGGTGCGATGCTTGCAGGTGGAGTGGCGGGTCCGATAGTGGGTCGTGGCGTGCCAGCGTTGCGGGCCCCCCGGCCCACAACCGCAGTAGGCGCGGAGGAGATGGCGCAGGCGCTAGGACGGGAAGGGGCCGTGCCCGAAGTTGCTGCACCCGTTGCGGAAACTGCGGCTATCCCCGAAGCGCCCGCAGGCCTGCCACGCCTAGACCCGCCGGAACCGATAACGGCCCAACCCTCGCTAGTCACAGAGTTTGAGTTGCCGCCTATGGGCGGCGGTGCCTCGACCTCCTATGCCGGGGAACTCCGTCCATTCGCTGAGGTTGTGGACGAAGTTGTCACGTCTGACAATCCTGTTGTCAAAGCCCTCGTGGCGAGAACAGGGATCAACCCATCTATCGCTCAGGGCACACCCCTGGGCCGTACCCTCGTCGCTTACGAGCGGCAGATGGTGGCCGCTGACCAAGTGACGGAGGTGGCTCTACAGGCCGGACTTGACAGCCATGCCCAGAGGTATACGGGACGGCAACCCTTCCTCGACATCGCTAAGAACGAGAACTTACGCGGCGTGACGCCGAAGCCTGGGGCGAAGTCCACATCTCTACACTGGGAGGATGTCTTCAGCCGTCCCGATGACTACGTTATGAGGCCAGAACTCAGGGCGTACATCGATGACTACCTTCGCATCGTGGACGACGCCGAGGCCCAGCGTGTCCTCAATGGACTAAAGCCACGAGCCACACGGACGAAGGAAGGCTGGTTCTACGTTCCTCGCCAGGTGGCCGAGGCACATGGGATCGTGCCCCGCCGCCCGTCTAATCCTGCCCTCATGCGCGTGTATGAGGAGGCCCAGGCTGGTGTCGCTAACGGCATCCGGTATGGCGCTGACCCGCGAGAGACACTGCGCGTCCACCTACGCCAGTCCTACCGAGAGGTCATTGAGGCACAACTCAGCGAGGCGGTTGAGCCCCTGAGTGTCACCACCAAACAGATCATGCCGAAGCCCGTCCTTCAGCGCATGAGCGACGCCACCGTGCGACGCATAGCCGCTGAGAGAGTTGTACGCAAGGCCGGTCGCGCTGCCACGCCGGAGATGCGTGCTGAGTTGACTGCTGCGAAGGCCCAATGGACAACTGTTAAGAGCGCCTATACGGCCGCCCGCAAGGCGGCGGACAAGGCGCAGTGGGCAAAGGGAGCGTTGTTTGGCCGCCAGGAAGAGTACATCCCGATAGTCAAGTGGCGCAACCGCTTCCTCCCGCTGGAAGACTACCAGAAGCTTAGCGACGCCCTCCGGCAGATTGCCGGAGTCGGCCCCAAGCCTAACATCATCGCTCGCCAGCACCAGATTCTCGGCAACGCGATCAGGTTCTTGGCTTCTGTTGGTGACTTCGCCGAGCCGTTTGTGCAGGGGCTCCTGGTCTTCGGCAAAGACCCTCCGGTGTGGGTCCGTGCTGCCCTCCGCCACTACCAGGCGTGGTTCGATCCTACGGTTCAGGCTCGCATGATTAAGGATCACCTTGCTACCTTTCAGGAGATGGCGCGATACGGGACGCCCGTGGGCGATCCGGAGTTCTTTGCCGCTCTGAGAACCGGCGAGGGGATACCGGCCGGGCAGCTACTCGCCAAAGTGCCCGGCGGTGCCTCTGCGCGCCAGTTTCTCCGTCAGGGCGGACGGCAGACATTTGGGCGCTTCCAGGCTCAGTACAACACCGGCCTGGGCTATTCTCGTGCCCTGTTGACGGAGGGCATGAAACCGACCTGGAAGGGCACGATGGCCGACCTACAGGCCACCATTCGGAACCTGACCGGCGGCCTCGATACCCGTGCGCTCGGAGTCGGTCCTACGCAGCGGGGCCTTGAGTCCATGTGGCTCGCCTTTGCTCCCAGGCTCCTGCGCTCGACCGCTGCCCTTGTGGCTGATCTCCGGTATGGTCCCTTCAACCCACGGGGGCGCGTGGCGTATGAGTCGCTTGGGAAGCTCATGATGGGGGCTACTGGTATCTACATAGCGACTGGCCTGGCGCTCGGCAAGTCGTGGGAGGAAATTGAAGCTGGTCTGAACCCGCTGGCTGGTAAGAAGTTCATGTCGCACGAGATCAATGGCGACTGGATCGGGATCGGTGGTCAGGTTAGGGCTGTCACCCAACTTGTAGCGACTACGGCTGTGGACATCTATGGGATCAAGAAGGGCAAGAGACCCGAACTCACTCAGATGAGCATGGACAATCCCCTCTTCCAGTTCTACTCCTCACGCGGCGCGGTGGGAATGACCACGGCGGGCGCAGCCGTAGAGGCCGCTACGGGTCTCAACGTCATGCCCTTCGAGAACATCGACAGTTTCCCCGACCTTGTGAAGCACATCGGCACGTCAGCCCTTCCGTTCACCATACAGGGCCAACTAGAAGGCGAGTCCCTGTGGACATGGCCCTTCAGTTTTGGGGGTCTGCGTGTTTCGGCAGGTACTACCTGGGAAGCCACACAGAAGGCGCGGGACGTAGAAGCAAAGGCTCGGGGCTTTAAGGGCTGGGATGACCCCGGGTTAGACGCGCCTACAAAATACCAGATAGACCAGGGACCGACTGTCGCCCCCCTGTTGCAGCAACTCGAAAAGGAGGGCGAGAACCGGCCCCAGACACCCCAGAGCCAGTATTACGCACAGGTCGATACGCTCCGGGCGGCGCAGCAGATAGAACAGAACAAGGACGACGACTTCTACAGGGATGGGAAGATCACCGTTCGCCAATGGCAAGACAGAACGAGTGGCCGAAACAATGACATCTGGGTTGCCATGCAACAGGCCCAAAAGGACTTCGGTATCACGTTCAAAGAGGGCGAAACTACCAACCCTGTAGACGCGGCTATCGCCGCCTACTACGCGGTTGATGCCGAGCAGTACAAAGATGAAACCGGCGAAATCGCGTGGGATCAGTTCAATGCAGCCCGCGATGCGTCGCTTGCCCCACTATCGACGGTAGAACGCGGTCAAGTCGAGGACTACATTCACAAGTTCTGGACGGACAAACAGTGGGAGATGTACCGCAAACAGCAGCAGCTCACCGAATACTTCGACATCCCAGAGCAGGTGTACCAGGCCAACAGGGAGCGTCTGGGCCTCGCCGCTCCATCGTACACGGCGTACAAGACGCAGAGCACGAAGGAAGCGCAGGACAGGGCTGTTGCCGCTGGCCTCGATCCTGGTGCTGCCAGTCAATTCCTGTCGCGTGCCGATAAGACACTTCAGAAGCGAATCGAGGACGAGCGAGTCCGCTATCGCAAGAGGAATCCCGACAAGGCTGACCTCATCCTCGAACTGGGGTACAAGCCGTGGAGCGAGGCTGACATAAGGCGGCAGCGTGGTGGTGGGGGCGGCCTGCCTGAGCTACCGCCACTAGAAGGATTGGGCGGCCTGGAAGAACTGCCGCCGCTCCTGCCCCTGCCACCGCTCGGGCGGTAGTTGACAGGCCGCTCGTAGCGGCGTTTAATAAGGTTGAAAGAGGGGTCTGGTCCTTCGACCGGGCCCTTTTTCTTTAGGAGGAATCCATGACAACGGACACAGCGGTTCAAGAGGCACCCGCTGAAGTTTCGCAGGCTGAGCCTGCTGATTCGCCGCCTGAGACCCCGCCTATTCTCCCAGAGGATACCGGGGTTGAGCAGGTTGCGGAGGCAGAGGTTGAGGCCGTAGCGGAGCCAGGCGAAGCGCCAGAGGGACCGGCAGAAGAGCCCGACGTTATCAAGTCCCTGCCCGTAGCGGTCTTGGAGCAGATCGTCCGCGAACGCGGCGATGAAATCCCCTACCTCAAGGAACTGCTCGCGCGCAAAGAACAGAGTGCCAAGGACACCATCACCTCTGAGGCGACTCGGAGGCAGGCACAGGAGGAGGACAACCAGCGCGTTCTCGACGCGGGCAAACAGGCCATCACGGACATTAACGCCGTGGTGACTGAGGTAGAACGGGCGGCTGAGAACGGGGAAACACCCAAGGTTGACCGCCCCCGATTACTCAAGGCCATCCAGAATTACACGGCGGCCTGGACAATGGGGCAGGCGTCGCGCTGGAACAGTGAGCTCCAAGACGGGTTCCTGGGACTTGAGCCTGTCGTGGCTTCTCTCACGGAAGAGGACATGGGCCAACTGACTGAGGCCGTCAAGACCAGCAACAAGCAGGGCACGCGCCAACCCACGATCAAGGCGATGTTCACCCTGGCACACCAGAAGGGGTTTCAGGGCGGGTACGCGGCGGCCATCCACGACCTCGTGGAGAACGACAAGCGCGTGAAGGCTGTTGAGGGCCAGAGAGACGGGCTCAGGAAGCTGAAGGACGCGGTTCCGGCGGCAAGTCTGACTGGCAGGGCCACTACACCCGTACCATCAGTGGACAGTCTGACCCTTGAGCAAGCCGTCAACCTAGAAAAGGCTGGCAAGCTCGATGAGGTTTTCAGGAAAACATAAAGGAGAAATAGCACATGGCTATCGGAGCATTCAAACCAACTGTATGGACTGCAAAGTTGATTGTAGCGTTGGGTAACGCCCACGTCTACGCCAACTGCTGCAACAAGGACTACGAGGGTGAGATCAGCGCAGCCGGTGACGCTGTGCGGATCGGCACCATCGGCGACATCACCGTGGCAGACTACACGCCGAACAGCACCTCGATCACGGTGCAGCAGCTCTACGGGGCTGACCAGACTCTCGTTATCGACCAGTGCAAGTACTTTGCCTTCGGGGTCGATGACGTGGACAAGCGGCAGGCTAAGGGCGACTTCATGCCCCAGGCTATGAATCGTGCGGCCTGGGCGCTTGCCGAGTCTCAGGACGACTACCTGGCGGCCCTGTTAGTGGCAGGTACAGCCTCAGCGAATATCCGCACGACAGCCTCCTGTGGGACTGGTGCCTCCGACGCCGATATGTACGAGGTACTGGTAGACCTGGGCGTTCTTCTAAGTGCGGCTAACGTGCCGAAGAACGACCGCTGGTGCGTGCTCGCCCCAACTCATGAGGGGCTTCTTCGGAAGGACCCGCGCTTCGTGTCATTCGGCACGGCGCAGACCCAAACAGCCCTGAAGGGAGAACCCATTGGCCGTGCCGCTGGGTTCAGCCTCTACGTGAGCAACAACGTTCCGTCCGGCACCTATGTTGTGGCTGGCGACAAGAGCGCCTGTACGCTTGCCGAGCAGATCAACAAGGTCGAGGCATACCGGCCAGACCTTACATTCACCGACGCGGTGAAGGGCCTCCACTTGTACGGGGCAAAGGTCACACAGCCCAACCGCCTGGCCTACTGCATCTGCACCATAGCGTAAGAAAAGGAGAATCTGAGATATGACACTCGTAACAATTACCCCGACCGTGCTGGTGCTGGGCACAGCCTCGGCCAGTCTGATTGATGCGAACATGACGGCCATCACGAGCGCGACGGACGGCTGCACGATCAGCAACCTGAGCGCGTACCACGGGAACCAAGTCCTCCTAAAGTTGGAGGACTCGGTGGGTTGCACCGTCACCTTCACCACAGGGGACAACCCTCCTGCGGTACGTGCTGGCCTAGCCGCGCCCACCGTTACCATAGGGGCTAATGAGGTGAAGTTCATCGTGATGGAACTGGCCCGCATTATGCAGGACGATGGGACGATCCATTTCGTGACCGGCACCACCACCAGTTCGTGCGTGTGCTTCATCCTGCCGAGAGGGGCGTAGTGGGCCGGAAGAAGATGTCGCGGGAGACCCGCGACAAGATTTCCGCAGCTTTGAAGGCGAGGTGGGCGGTAGAAACACCGCCCGCCCCGCCCGACCCAGAGCCGGATTCTCCACGGCGTTTGGCGCGGCCTATGCTACACGGCTATCCCGTGCCGAAGCCAGGAAGGCGGTTCTAATATGGGCTATCGCAACAAGGTGCGTAACGTTCAGACCCACCACATGCACCACTTCGCGGCCACGGGCATCGAGCAGTACACGACCCCGAAGGTAACGATTACCGGCACCGCTTCGCCAGCGTGTTTGGAGTCTGAGGTTGTGACTGGTGGGCAAACGATCATCCTGACCATCACTGGTGGCAGGTGGGCCGCTGCGACACCGTTCGCGGCTGCCAGGGCAGCGGTCATCGCTGGCCTGGACTCGGCGCAGTCCGAGGCGGCTGGCTGGGACGTGGAAGTGAAAGCAAAGCAGGGCGTAGGCACCGTGGTTCGCACGAGTGCGACAGTGGCTACCATCACCCTGACTTCTGCCGCAGCCTACTCCACGTCTGCCGATGAAACTATCACCGTAACCGTGCCTGGGGCCGCGATGGAGGGCCAGTGGGCACCCGTGGTTGCTGGCACGTTCACAGTGACCTCTGGCTCGTAGGAGCCAGTAGAAAGGACAAACACCATGGTCATGGGAAATGACTTCAGGCGATCCCTGATGGCAGGCGTCCTCAGGGGTAGCACGACAGAACAGAAGATGGAGGTTAGCAAGCGCGGCGAACTCTGTATCGTTGACTTCTTCACAGAGATGGCACTTGAGGGCCGCGCCTACCAGATTCGTGCTGGCACCGTCGCAACGGGCCTTGCCGCCGACAACACCCTGACGGATACGGCGGCCAATATGTGCGTCGATGCCCTGGCTGGCATAGCAATCATCCCGTGCTGCATCCGCCTAGCCATGCTCGACGTAGCGACTGGCACCACCCTTTCCTGCTACATGAAGGCGGTCGGGGTAGTGTCTTCGGCAGGGACGGCCTTTGTCCCGCTGCCTCTGTTGCAGGGAGGTCTACCGGCTAGGTCTACAGCGCGGGTAGCAACTGACGGCGGTGTGACGGTTACGGCTGAACTGGCGACAACGACCAGGCGGCTGTGGGAGTTTGTTGCCCTACAGACCCAGTCGGCAACCGTGCTGGCTGTCGGTGCTCTGGGCGCGATTGCTTCTCAAACCTACACGCCGATCCTTCCGTATGTTGGCAATGGTCCGGCCTGCGTCTACGTGCAGGTGGCAGCGACTACAGCGTTCACGTTGCACTTTGGGGCGCTGGATTACATTGAACTGCCGAGTTCGATGGTAGGTTAATGCCGACCTATGACTACTACTGCGGTTGCGGCGTAGTCACCGAGGCGCGGCAGGGGATCAGCGTAGAGGCTATCCCCTGCCCCGCCTGCGGGCAGTCTGCTGAACGGGTACCGTTCTATACCAACCAGTACATCAACGGCGAAACCGTTGCGAAAGGTATCACGAAGGCCACCCGTGCGGGCAACGTCAAGGACAAACATGGGCGATACCGTCTGTCTATCTTTGAGGAGGCATCCGCAGAGGTCAATCATGATTATGAGAAGGCGGAGAATGAGGTGGGCCACGAACTGCCCCGCCCGCCATTATGGGAGGAGGGGCTGAACCGTGCCCGCAAAATCAGGGAAGCAATACCGTAAGGCTGGCGCTGCGGCAGGTCGCGGCGAAGCCTGGGGCAAGGAGATAGTGAAGGAAACGCCACCTGCCAAGCGACGGCTTTGGAGTAAAGGCGGCAAGAAGCACGGCAAGGGCAAGAAGTAAGTGAGCATTACCCGCCAAACAATCAGAGACGGCATAATCGAGCGGGCGCGCCTGGGCGGGCTCTACACCCTCACCTCTGGCGCTGCGGGCTACATCATCGACAATCAGGAACTCATGGGGCCGCACTCTACCTCCCTCGTGCCTCGTGGCTCGCCTGTGCGCGTGAGGGACGCGACCACGGCGGGCGTCTTCGAGGACTCCTTCGCCGACGCCTACAACCCCGCTACGGGCCAGATAACACTCCTGCCCGTGCTCGCCGACTTCGTACCCGCTGCTGCGGACACGGCGGAGGTCTGGCTTCAGGAGTTGGGCCACACCAAGCGCATCGATGAGATCATTGACCTGGCCCTTACCGAAGACTGCGGGGCCTGGGTGCCGTTCGTGTTGACCCGCGTTACAGACGGGGACATGGAGACGGCCAGCGCCGACATCGCAACCTCTTGGAAGGCCAGCAGCACCGGCACTGTCTCTAAGGTCGCGGCTAGTTTCCCCCACCGCTTCGCACGGCAGGCCCTACGGCTGGCGAACGCAGGGGCCGCTGAGTACGCCTACCCCTACGGTAGCGCGGCCGTCTACATCAACGTCGTGCCCGGGGACACCTACCGGCTGGACGTGCTCGTGCGGGCTGCGGTCAGCACGGCGACCATCGTGATCTACGACCAGACCAACGGTGCCGCCATCACCCTGGACAGTACGGCGACGGACACGACCCAGAAGGCGTGGATGCGCCTATACTCGACCTTCACGATCCCCTCGGGCTGTTACCAGATAGCCCCACGCCTCACGGGGACGCTGGCAACCGCCGATGTCTACTGGACGGCACTCTCCATCGTCCGGCACGGTGACACGCGCATCAGCCTGCCGACCCGCATCACGCACATGAATAACATCGGCAAGGTCTATCAGAGGCTCGGTACTCAGGTGGACGAGTTCTACCGTGGGGAGGACATCGAGTACGACATCGAGCAGGTGGAAAACGGGTTCGAGCTTATACTGCCTTCTGGATGTCTAGGGGGCGCGTACCCTGTCTATGCGGAGGAGTGGAAGAACTATGCCAGCCTCTCGACCGACACCGCCACCACCACCTGCGACGAGGAGTACGTGGTGGCCCATGTCTGCCGCCGCCTGTTTCAGCGGTTGTGGCTGGGTGAGGAGCGCAACCGTAGCGGGTCGGACTGGGCGAACAAGTGGGATCGGCCCCTCAAGGAATGGCGGGCTACGGCCATTGCGATGGATGAGAAGCACCGTGGCGGCTACCGACCAAGACTACGTTTCCCTGGCCTCGTTACAACCGATAGGCAGGTGTGACATGGGAGCCCTGAGAACCATTGACATCGCGGGCAAGCGAGTGGCCCAGCACGACGGGCATAACGATCACTCGAATCCAGCCTGGGATGATGTCTACCCCCTTGAAGAGTACGACGGCAAGACCGTGCCCATCTGCCGCATCGTGGCCCGCGCCGACGAGTGGGAGGTAGGTGTCACCGAGGGCGGGCGCATCCTCATTGGCGCAGGGGAGGGTAGGATTTACTCGATGCCACGCGACCAGGCAGAGAAGGTGCTGGCGCTCCTGGAGACGGTTCTTGAAGGGACTGGGCCGTGACGTGGACGACCCTATTTCGGGACGGCAGCGGCGGATTCGGTGACTACAGACGGCAGACCGAGGACCGTTACCACTTCAGCCTCGGCATCGATGCCCGTATCCCGGGGCAACTCCGGCTCTGTCCTCCTAGCTTCCGCGTTGGCCTAGCAGGCCATAGGGACACTCCCGTTGGTGCCGTTGTCTGGAAAGACAATAACGGCCTCGCCTTCTTCGCCCCTGTAGGCGGGTATCTCATCCGCTGCGGGCACACCTCTACCGTAGAAGACCTGACGGGGACTGCTGCGGCCACCGGCGTTGCCCTCCACACAGACAACGCGAGCGTGCAATACCTTTATGTCACCTACGGCAGCGCGGCCCACATAGAGCGCCGGAGCGCAGCCGGTGTCTTCTCCCAAGACGACGACATGCATTTCTACCAGTTGGAACCGCTGGACGACGGCAGACTGGTCGGCGTCGATACCACGCAGTACAAGATAGCGATCTGCGTCGCGGGGACCGACCCCTTCACGGCCGCTAACTGGGGCTCTTCGATCATCGTGGGCAGGCCCCAGCACAAGATCACCGCGCTGGCCCACATCGGCGACTACATCATCGTCATCAAGGAAGATGGGGTCTACGCCTACAACCCCGTCAACGCCACCTTCGTCAACCTCACGCCCTCCATAGCGCCTCACACCAACAACGGGAAGGGCTCGATGAGCGTGGGCGGGCTCGGCGTGCTCGTGCTCTTGGCGAACGGCGATGTCCTACTCGTTGACCAGGGCCTACAGGTGCGGTCTGTTGGCCCAGCCAATGATGCCCAGCCTGGACGGGACACACCGATGGGGCGCATCACCGCCATCTGTCACGCGGGCGAGTGGGGCTACGCCTACACTGAACCGTTCCTGGGCAAGACCAGGGGCGCAGGGGATACGGGCGACTATGGCCTGGGCACCACGGTCATAGTGGACAACGACGGCACGCTCACCGACTACTCGGCGGTGGCCTGCGACAACAACCCGAATACCGTCCTCGAACTCACAGGTCTCGGCGGGGCGGCCTCGGCCGACTACCTCTACGTCGGCGCGAACGTGCCCTTTGAGGGTATCTACATTGAGATGCAGACTCTGAACACAACGGCCTCCTCCGGCATCACCACCATCCAATACTGGAACGGGAGCGCGTGGGTCACTCCAGACATCAGTGGGACAGACCTCACCTACAGAAGCGTGCCTACGTGCAGTTTTGCTCGCTCGGGTTACGTCGGCTGGCCTAAGTGGAGTGCCACCGCTGGTGTTGCCTTCACGAACTTGATGGGCAAGAGTGCGCTGACCGGCATAAGCACCAAGGAGAGGTACTGGATGAGATTTCGTTTCCTAACTACAGCGGCGGTGGCGTGATGGCTTTAGCACATGATGCCGATTCAAGCAGTTCTGCGATTGACGCAGGTACTTCATACCCTCTTACGTGGAGCCACACTTGTACGGGCAATGACCTGATACTTGTCGTTGGCCTAGAGACATTCCCACCACACGAATATCTGTCTCCTACCTACAACGGCGTGGCGCTCACTAAGATCGACGCCCAGAACGCAGGAACATACTGCCGCTCCGAACTTTGGTACTTGATTGCTCCTGCCGCTGGCACCCACGATATTGTTGTAACGGCGGGTGCGGTCCAGGCGGTTACTATCATCGGCGGAGCGACCAGTTGGACAGGTGCCGACCAGTCTGCACCTCTAGGCACAGCAGCTAAGGCGACCGGCACCACCACCCCTGCGACGGTCAATGTCACCAGCGTTGCGGGCGAGTACGTCGTGGACTCTGCCTGCGCCTACAAGGCGACTGCCATCACCATGACCGTGGGTGCGGGCCAGACTTCGGCCTGGAATGAGACGCCTGCCACGGGGATAGTCGGGGCGGGAAGCTACGAAGCCAGCGCCTCCACCATCACGATGTCGTGGACACTAAACGTGGCGTCCCTGGGCTGGGCCACGGTCGCTGTCCCCATCAAGCCCTCTACCGCGCCAGGTGCAACGGCAACTACGGCCTCCGAGGTCTGGGTCATACCCTCGCGCACGGAGCCTCTGGCTATCACCGCAGGGTACACGGGCTTCCTAGCCCGTTGCCTCAGCACTATGCACCCCCACCTTCTTGCCTGGCGCGTGGAGAACGGTCGTTTCATCTGGCACGACCTCGGCCCCGTGTGCGGCTACGCTTCCTTGGATGCCATAGCGGCGGGGTCAGTTCCTATCGGCCAGGGTGTTGACCCTGGCCTTGTCCTCTTCGGCGTCGAGGCGCACAACGGCGTGATGCTGACCAGCCTCGGATCAAGCGCCCTCGGTGCCAGCCAGCGGCGGTTCCCCGACCCAGGCGGACTCTACACGATAGACTCTGGCCTTCTCTTCGGCTCGCGTGTCGAGTTCACCGAGCCCCAGAAGATCACGGCCCTCCGTATCTGGGGCGAGAACTTTCAGCAGGCGGACACTGTGCGCTTCGCCTACCGATGGGACCGGGGCCGGTGGCAAGGGGTGGGTGAGATGCACGGTCTACCGGACGAGGTGCCGGTGAACGATAGCGAGGGCGGGTTGTACCTGGAGTGGCTGGTAGGGTTCACAGACAAGAACGCCTGGGAGCCGTCTCTGCCGGTTATCACGCGCCTGGATGTCCAGACCGAGCCGATGACGAAGGCCCTGAGACCCGCGCCAGATAGAACCGTGCCAGAGATAGAGTGAGATGGAGAGCACCGACCAAAAGGTCAGCAGGCTTGACGAGGCGCTGGGTAGGCTCAAGGCGCTGGTGCTGCGCCACGCTGACCGGCACGGGGGCGGCGGGTCTGACCCCACTAAGATAACGACCTCAGCCCACCCCCGCCTACACGCCCTGACCGACGCCCTGGATCACAGCGGGTCGATCAGTTCTACCCAACACGGGAGTATCGCCACGAGCGACCTGCACCCAGAGTACCAGAAGGAGTCGCTGCTCACGACCCTGGGCGACATGATCTATGCGACTGCGGCCTCAGTCTGGGCGCGACTTGCTGGCAACACGGCTACCACCAAGAAGTTCCTGACCCAGACCGGCGACAGCGCAGCGAGCGCGGCACCGGTCTGGGGCACGATACTGAACGCCGACATCCCTAACCCCCTAGATAATAGTATCGATGCGACCTTTGGTACAGAGGCTGACATTGTTGTGGGTGCAAAAGTCACGGGCGACGCGGATCGTCGTTATCAGTTGCTTTCCGATGGGCAGGTAACGTGGGGGGATGGTTCTGTTGCAGGAGATGTCACTTTAGGCCGTCTGAGTGCCAACAAGTTGGGTCTTGCTCCAGGCGACACCTGGCAGTCCGACACCGCCGAGCACGACCACATCGAAGAGAAGACAGCAGATCATGGTGTGGTCATCGACAGTGTGCCCCTCAAGGATGGGCTGGTAGACGGTAGGGACGTGTCGGCTGATGGTGCTACCCTGGACGACCACAACGCCCGCCACGAGCCAGGCGGTGACGACCCTATGGCAGTGGACGCCGCCGCCGCTACGGGCAGCCTGCGGACGATAGGGACAGGTGCTACCACCGCCTGCGCGGGCAACGATGCGCGGCTGTCGGATGCCAGGACGCCAGCCGCCCACGGCCCCTCGAAGCACACCGAGGGCACCGCCTGGAGACTGATCTACCTGAACGCCGATGGCGACGAGACGGAGATCGTCCTGGGCGCGAACGGCACGTTCCTAGAGTCCAACGGCGCTGCGGCTGCGCCTGCGTTCAGGGCCATCGTCCATGGCGACGTGGGCACGACTTCCATGAAACAGGCTTTCCTGCTCACAGCGGGCGCGGGGCGCGCCACCACCACCGCAGGGTGCTCCGCCCCTACACTCATTGAGGCGGGCACCAACGACGTTGACTATGTGGTGCTGGACTTCGACAAGGATACTGACGAGTACGCCTTCTGGGGGCCGGTCGTGACACCCTACAACTGGGACGGCTCTACTGTCACGGCCACCCTTTACTGGACAGCGGCGGCCGGAAGCGCAGGCCAGACGGTAGTGTGGTCGATCCAGATGGCGAGTCGGGCGAACGATGAGGCCATTGATGCGGCCTGGGGTACGGCGGTCGCAGTCTCCGACGCCCTGATAGCGACGGGCGACGTGCACCGGACCCCAGCGAGTGGGGCCATCACCCCAGCGGGTACACCGGCTGGCGGCGAGTTGCTGTTCGTGCGAGTGATGCGCGATGTGAGCGAGGACACGTTGGCTGGGGACGCACGACTCATAGGGGTCTGGATTGAGTACGGCGTCTCGACGCTGAGTACATAGGAGTTCTCATGGCCCGCCTAGCCAAGCCTCCCGATGCCACCGACATCAACGAGCGCCTGCCTAGTTACGCTGCCGACAGGATGGGCAGTAGAGGAGTTCGGTGAGTTTGCCCGAAGGTAGAAGTTGGACAGTGTGAAGAAGTCTACAGGAATGAAGTGGGCAGAACCATTCATCTGGCTTGATGTCCTTGGGCAACGAAACCTGAATGACCTGCCAGCCCTTCTTGTCGTAGTCCAGGGGTTGCTCGCGGGATTCGCCGTAGTGAATGGACATCTCGCCGCCAGTATATAGGAGTTCTCATGGCCCGTCTAGCGACCCCCCCTGACGCCGCCGATATCGACCGGCTCCTACGCAGCCGCAAGCAGGTGTGGGCACCAGAGGCCATCGCCCAGGCCATCGTCAGCGACCGCTACATCATGGTTGTGAACCTACCCCTGGGCTTCTTCTGGGCCACCTTGGACGAGAACGACAAGACCCTCGTTCACGCGGGCATCACCATCAGCGACGGCACCGACGCCCAGATCAAGGGGCTCTACAAGGCAGCGCTGCTGCGGGCAAAGGTCGTCTGGCCCCAGGCGGCTAAGCTCCGCGTCTTGGACGATCCCTCCATTTGCAGCGCGGGTGCCATGCGCGGGATCACCCAGATTGTTGGGATGCCGGTCGTGGGCCAGGTTGACCGGTGGGAAGTCCGCGAGATCGGCTGGGCGAACCTGCTGGCCGCCGTGGGGGTGAGATGACCGTCGCTGCGCCCACCTACACGGGTTACATAGGCGGCGAGAGCCGGACGCTATTAGTGGACGGCACGCTGTACGGATCCGCCCCTGCGGGTTGGACCAACGTCACCACGCCCGTAAAGACCGGCGTCGGGGCCATCCAGATAGCCGAGAACGGTAGCCAGGCGGCCACGGCGGGCAGCGTTGTGGCCTTCATCAACACTGCCATCCGCTGCTGGCACGCTTGGGTCGTGCAGTCGGGCGCTCCCTCCGCTGCCGGTTGTCTGGCGGGGGACACGCGAGCTGGATATGGCTACTATGTCGCCCTGGAGAAGAACACCGATAGCAAGATTCGGCTGGTCCAGATACCAGTCTCAGGCGTGTGGGCAGATCGGACAGCCCTCACAGACTTCTCGGCCACGGCTCTGGCGACCGACAACTCAACCTTCAAGGAAGTCTGCCTCTGGATAGACCCGCTGACGCTGGGCACGAGCCACATCTGGGCCACCCTGTTCATCGACAACACCCAGCAGTGGTCGGTGGACATCGGGGCAGTGCTTACAGCGGGTCTCTGCCAGTTCTACCTCTGCCCTGCCGTCGCCAACACGACCATCAACGTGGTCTATGACGATGTGACAGGACTCAGTACCACCTCGACCGCCGATGCGCCCCATCTGAAGGATTGGCCGCAGCCAGAGGTTTGGCGTCAGCTTGCCATTGCTGACACAGCACAGGATGATTGGATAAATGAGGCCGGTGGCGATGCGGACTTCAGTAAGTGGGCTGATGCCACGGGTCCCGACAACGACACGAGTTGCAACCGCTGTACTACCCCCTGGGCGGGGAAATACCAGGCCAGCGACGGGCAGACTGAGACCACGGTTGGGATAGACACCTATACTCTCATTCAGTCAGCCCAGGCCGATGGACAGGATGGTGGTCCTGCCATCAACATCGTCTACCGTGACGAAGGCGATGGTGCGAAGTGGGCGAGTTCCTACATCAACAGCCTCGGTATCTCCGGTGCCGCCCCGCCTGTCCCTGGCACAACCTACATCGGGCACGCTGCTACCTTCTATCATTCCGGCGGCTGGGTCATCACTGACGTGACGGCCCTCAACTTCGGCTGCGCGGTGATAACTGGGGCGGAGCACAACGATACCTGGCGCGTGACCCTGTGCATGATGCAGTGGCTCGCATACGTCAACGTGTACGACCACGCGCTGTTTACGACACCCGCTCTTCCGGGGGGCGTAGAGACGACGCCGGCACCTAGCCCCGCCTTCATGGGCCTGGGCGTGGGGATACTGTAGGAGGCGACCGATGGACACAGAAGATGGGGAACGTCCCGATTCAATTCTTCCGCGCCAGCAAGACGATGCCGCTGAGACGCCACATCGGGATATGCCTGCCGGATGGCAAGGTCTTCCTCTACCGGCGGGTGGCCGCCTATACCCGTGCGACCCCCGAATGCTGGCTGTCGCCGGACACCTGGCACAGGGGGGCTGGTGCGCCCTCCTTGAGCCTTTCGGCACCGTCCGTCCAGGAGGAGAAAGAACAATCGAGTTCCGCCTAGCCGCGATGATACAGGGAGTGAAATGAGTGCGGCCAGCCCGACAATCAAGGAGCGCCTAGCGACCCTTGAGGCAGAGGTCAAGGACCTGGGCCGCTATGTCCGCAACGATCTGACGCACCGGATAACCCGCCTTGAGACCGCTATCTATCTGCTCGTGCTGGGCGTGGCCGGGACGCTCCTGGGCATGATCCTGGAGGTCGTGACGCGATAATGCCTACTCAGGACTTCCGCATCGCTTGGGTCGTCTGGGCGCTGGCTGGACTCGCCCTAGAGATCTGGGCCTTACTGGACAAGGAAGGTGGCGACACCCTCACTGAGCAGGTGCGGTGGATCATCGGACACCCCTGGTGCTGGTGGGCAGGAGCGGGCCTTGCAATCTGGGCAGCGGGACACTTCTTCTTTGGATGGCGCTAAGAATGTGCCTTCTGGCGCAGATACGAATGCGGCTGGCGAATGTCCAGTGCCGTGTCCGGCGTTTTGGAGCACGAGCCTGGAAGTAGACTTCTCGCCGAAAGGATGGGATAGGTTAATGTGCTGGCTAAGGATCGTGAAGGCAACACCTGGACTCTTTGACTGGACGTGGGGCGTGACGCCGCCGCAGACGGAACCGAAGAAGGTGAAAAGATGATCATTCCTGGCGTCGATGCATCCTTCGACACACTAGATGAGGCGGAGGCCAAGCGCCTGCGCGCAGCGGGCGTGCAGGTCTGGGCTCAGTGTCTCTGGGACGGGGGCAAACAACCCGCGCCTCGCGTCACCAACCTCCGTACCGCTCTCTGCAACGGCTTCATCATCGCGGGTTACATCTCCGTGACCAGTTCGCGCAATGGTGTGTACCATGTGGACTGTGGCAGGGCAGGAGTCCCGCAAGACATCTGGAACACACTCGCCCTCGTCTTCATTGATGTCGAACTCGACGACATCCCCAACGGTATCGTTCGAGAGGCTGTCAACGAAACGGCACGGCTGGGCAAGCGGCCCTCTATCTACACGTCCTACAACGCCTGGGTCAACAAACAGGGCAACCCCAAGACCTTCACCGACTGTCTGCTGTGGAATGCTCTGTGGGATGAACACCCCGACATCGACTTCCCCGACCTGCCCTATGGCGGCTGGAAGCCCGAGCAGGTTGTGGCCGAGCAATGGTCAGGCGGTCAGTACGTCGAGGGCGTGTTTGTGGACAGGGACAGTTTTGTGCGGGAACTCTTGCTACCCCAGGAGGACACCATGAGCGAGGCCGACAAGGCAGAGCTGTACGTGCTGCGAGTCCTAGCAGGCGTTCAGGAAGCCCTTGCCCAGAAGAGGGCGCAGGACGCCGCAAACGCTATGAAGCTGTACCTCGGAGTGGTGGCGAAATGAAGCGAGTGACGGTCAGGTGGGCCGACAGCCACTACAGGTCAGGCTCAATCAGCCCAGATGCGCTTGAAGAACTACACAGACCCATGTTCCTCCGCACTACGGGGTTTGTAGCCCGTGACGACAAAGCTGGTATCAGTATCGTGATGGACAGCCACGAAGACCCAGAGAACGAGGGACTTGACCCAGCAGACTTGAGGCACTACTGCTTCATCCCGCGCTCATGTATCCGAAGCATCGAGTGGCTAGAGCCGAAGTAGCGCCTGTCAAGTGCCGTTCGGCCTGTTGTCAAGTGCCATTGGTCACATGAAAAAGGGGCCACATGGCACGTTGACAGCTATGTGACAGAACCCGTAAGCTAGGCTCATGCTATTGACAGTCTCACAGGTCGCCGAGAAGCTGAAGGCACCGGCATCCACGGTCAAGTATTGGGAGGCCAAGGGCCTGATCCCGGCGGCTATCCGACAGGGTACACGCCGCGACCGCAAGTGGGAAGAAGAGGACATCAAGAAATACCTCATTGAACGAGACGGGCAGGGACGCCACCCTCTCAATCCCCCGCCTGCGGTCTCTGTGGGTGCGCATCCATCGGGATGCGGGCACCAGTCTACAGGCTCATCGAGCAAGCCAAAGCCTTCATAGAGGACCCTGAGTACGGATGGATATCTCCCGGCCTCCTTCAGCGCAGGATGCGCGTCACGCGCCACATGGCGACCTACCTCTGCCGGGAGGTCGGGGACGGAACAGTACCTCCCCAGTGGGTTCCCCTTCGGTAGTGGACTTCGCACTATATATCGAAAGTCTTCACTCCACCCTCCCCGGGCGTTTCTGGTCCAAGGTTGATTCTTCACGCGGTCCTGATGGCTGTTGGCCCTGGCAGGGATACCGGGATCGTCAGGGTTACGGTCGCGTCAACTTTGAAGGCCATCGCGCGGCTCTCGCCTATAGGGTGGCTTGGGAAGATCGGAACGGCCCTATCCCCGTAGGCCTTGAGATCGATCACCTCTGTAGAAACCCCTGGTGTGTAAACCCTGCCCACATGGAACCCGTGACGCACGCAGAAAATCAACGTCGCGGAAATGGATTCGCTGGGAAGAACGCTAGAGCAACCTACTGCCTTCATGGTCATCCCTTCGACCTGTTCAATACGCGCTGGGTCGGGGGGCATCGCCACTGTCGCACTTGCGACAGGCGCATCGTCCAGGCCAAGAGGAAGACCTAGGCGTGGCTGCCATGAACCCCAAACTAGGTGTCCCTCTCCCTTCGCCCCTACCAGCCCTGCCCCTGGCTTCCCGTCCACTAGCACCAGGGGCAGAGCGCGGTAGGGGACCAACGACCCACGCCACCGTGCTCCCCATGTTCTCCCCAGCGGCGCAGCAGCCGACGAAGCGGTATCCCTGTGTCATCTGCGATCCACCCTGGCGCTATGACTTACGCGCCCAGGACAAGACCCACCGGGCGCGGGCTCCTTACCCCACGATGACCCAGGAGGAATTGCGCGGGATGCCTATCGGCCTATGGGCCGCCGACCGGGCGCACCTGTTCCTCTGGGTGACAAACGCCTTCATTGCGGAGGGTTTGGAGTTAGTACGGATGTGGGGCTTCGAGTACAAGACCTTGCTGACGTGGGTGAAGGGCCGCTTCGAGGCTGGGCGGCTCGTGGCTCACATCGGCACCGGCAATTATTTCCGCAACAACACTGAGCACGTGCTCTTTGGCGTGCGCGGCTCTCTGCCCGTCCTGAATCACGACACTCCGACGGCCTTCATCGCACCGCGCGGCGAGCACTCCGAGAAGCCGGCGGCCTTCTATGACATCGTTCAACACATGAGCATGGGCCCTTATCTGGATGTCTTTGCCCGCTCTCAAAGGTTCGGATTCGACACCTGGGGCGATGAGGCGTTCGACTTCAGGACTGATGGCATCTGGCACGGGGGAAGTGATGCCTAGAGGCTACCGCTACGTCAAGAGCCACCCCTGCGCCAAGTGCGGGCAGCCCACACCTATGCGCCGCAAACTCTGCTCAGGTTGCTGGGACGCCATACCGGCCGACATCAAGGACCGGATCGTAACGGCGGCGATGGGCGGCAGGGAGATCACGATTGACCTGAGCGACATCCCTGCGCCCCGAATGAAGCGCCTGCCGCCTATGCGATATGAGGAGACTCCCTGGTGAGACTCCTAGACCTCTTCTGTGGGGCAGGTGGCGCGGCAGTCGGCTACCACCGCGCAGGCTTTGAGGTGGTGGGGGTGGACATCCTACCCCAGCCACACTACCCATTCGAGTTTCATCAGGCCGACGCCATGACGTACCCGCTTGAGGGGTTCGACGCGATCCACGCCAGCCCGCCGTGCCAGGGTTATAGCCGGATGCGGCACCTGCCCTGGCTTCGGGGTAAGGACTATCCCCTTCTCATCGCACCCACGCGCGAACGCCTGGTTACATCTGGCGTGGCCTGGGTCATCGAGAATGTGATGGACGCCCACTTAGACGCAGGCTGGCTCTGTGGCGGCATGTTCGGCCTACCGTTCTATCGACATCGCGCCTTTGAGACTAACTTCTTCTGGTTGCAGCCCGCCCACCCAAGACATCAACGGGTGATTGAGGCAGGCCGGATGCTAGGCGCGCGACTACGGCGAACTCACGCTGAGATGAAACTTCCCTGGATGATGCCTAGGGAACGTGACCAGGCCATCCCGCCAGCCTATACGGAGTATATCGGCAAGTGGCTGGCGCAGGAGGTCTTGCTGTGAAGGAGTTGCCGTGGTAACGGTCGCCGTCTGCAAGCACAGGTGGTGGATCGAGCCGCCAGACGCGCGCGTAGGCAACACCACGCTCAACGCCGTATGCCTGAGGTGCTGGCACTGGCGCACGTACATCAAGTTCCCGTTCCGCGATTGGGGTGGGAGGAAGCAGGAGTAGAGACATGACATACCTCGCAATAGTCAAGAAGGTCGGCGACCATTGGGAGATCGATGCCGACAGCGCCCACCTGTTCGAGGATAAGGGTGGCGACTATCCGGTTCAGGAGATCGAGATCACTGCGTTTCGTGTGCTCGTCACTGAGCCGATAGCCCCCGATGAGGGGCGGGCAAGGTAGCCGTTGCGCGGCTGTGGTGGGGCCGGATGTTTCGACCATCCGTCAGCAAGACCAGCAGGGATGCTGGTTCCCCACCACAGCCGACACAGGAAGGAGTGAGGGCTTCGCCCGCCGCCTAGGGCGAGGATGCAGGAGTAGGAGATGGAGATAAGCCAGCCAATCGACAGTCTGCCCCCATCGGCTCGGCCACGGAGCAAGTATGCCCCAGTCTGGACAGCCGTGGTGGCGGCTGCTGGCAAATGGGTGCCTGTGACGTGCGAATCACTGCGGGGCCGGAACCTGCTGCAAAGCGCCACTTTCACTCTCGTCAATCACGGTAAACAGCCACCGATGCAGACAAAGATTGATTGCGACGGCGTGACGCTCTACATCCGGCTCGCCTGCACGGAGGAGTAGATATGAGACAGGTCATCAAGGTCATCGAGATTGACCCGACCGAGAAACCGGCGGAGGTGGAGGCGAACATTGCGGTTCTCTGGGAGAGCATGATCACCGACGACAAAGTGAAGCCCGCCATTGTGGGCATCCACCGGCTGACGATGGGGCTGGTGGCCTTCGTGTTCGACTACTTTGGGGATGGGGCCCGGGTGGTCGCAGACGGGACAGCCGCCGCAGTAGCCGGAGGCGGCTCGCGCATGGACAAGCCGCTCTATGAGGTGAAGCATGGCTGAGACAGAGGAAGTCAAGACAGAGACCCCACACGCTTGGGCGAAGATCACCAAGTCTAGTTCAAAGGACGGGGGCATAGGGTACGAGTACGGGTACAGCGACCCCACCGGCAACGTCCAACACGTGCTAACTAGCCTCACCGACTTGAAGGTGGGCGTGGAAGGGCTGGTGAAGTGATGGCTAGAGCAAACTTCTTCGTGACCCACGGCCCCACTGGTATCCGCGCCCACTTCGAGCTGGACAGCGACCTCACGAGCGAAGACGCGAACCGGTTTATGACCAACGCCAAGGTACTGCTGGGGTGGCTGGCTGACCAGGGGTTTGGGCCAGACGGTCAGGCACCTAGCGCAGAGGCAGGTCTTCTGAAACCAATCCATCCCTGCCCCGAGTGCGGCCAGGCCATGACCCACAGGACCGGCACCGCCAAGAGCGGCAAGGAATGGTCTGGCTGGTTCTGTCCGACCCGCAGCCACAAGACAGTGTGGGACGAGGACGCATGACCACCGACATCCGCACACCCTGCGCCGTTTGCGGCACTGAGGTCGCCCGTCCTGATCCTCACCACATAGAACCCAGAGGGCGCAGGCCAGACCTCGTACATGATCCCGCGAACATCGCCGATGTCTGCCGCCCATGCCACGACCAACTAGAGCCAGAGGGCACGTGGCGCGTCGAGCGACAAGGCGACTACTGGCAGACCCTGGACGTCCAGACTGGGGAACTGATCTGCCGGCGCCCGATACAGGGCGACCAGTCCAAGGCCCTCGCACTATTGGAGTCCGTCGGCGGCCTCGCTGACTACAGAGACAAGGATCGTCGCCTCTTAACGCTGGCATCGCTCGCAACGGATGACGAGGTTCTGATGCTTGCGGAGTACGGGTCAAGGATGAGGGTCGGCGGGGCCGCCGTCCAGATGATTGCCCATTACGAGGCGTGGATGCGCTACCCGAACAAGCTAGCGCCCAACTGGGCCGAGCAACTAGCGAAGTCCTTTGGGTGCTCAGACAAGGCCATCTACGAGGACGTGCGGGCGACGGAGTTGTACGCCAATGACGAAGGCCCGCCGCTTGATGCCTCGTGGTATCGCCAAGCATGTCACGCCGCCGACCCGCAGGCCGCCGTGAAGCTGGCGCACGAGGTACACGAGGGCGGGGGCAGCATCACCGACTTCAGGAAGAGCCTGGGGCTGCCATCGGCGAACCGAGAGAAGCACGAATGTCCACTGTGCCACCAACTGCATGTGATAAAGGAGGGGCCATGAGTCTAACGATAAAGATGGGCACTGGCTACCACATCTGGGATGCCTGTGACGACGGGGATCGCATCATCCTGAATTATGTATGTATCTCCCAGGATGACGGAAAGGCGTATGCCGTCGCTGCCAACGGGTTCATCCTGGCCGGTATCACGGTTGATGTCGAAGATGACCGCGCCGAAAAGGATGACGTGTTGATCCCTGGATGGTGGCTCAAAGAAGTCGCACGCGCCGTCAAGAAGGCAAACCTGTCTCAGATCATCCTCTCGGTCGAGGATGGGGAAGAGGGGAACGAGTTGGTCTGGTGCCAAATCCCTGGTGGTGAACGGCGGATGGTCCAGGCTGGAACGGGCAAGTTCCCCGACTGGCGAACCCTCCGAGCGAATGGTCCCGAGAAGGCCGTCCCCCACCTAGCTTTCAACACCGACCTGCTCATGCGATTAGGTCGTATTCTGGGTGTAGCCAAAGGCGACGGCCTACGGTTGCGTCTACACGGCGAGAAGGCGCCCATAGACGTGGCCCTGGTCACTGACCCCCAGGTTTGGGGTGTTCTGATGCCGATGTTTGTGCGATGGGATGAGGACTGAGGCGGGAGGTAGAGGGTGGGTGCCTGGCGTGAGGGCTTCGCCCCTCGCTCGGAGGGCTGCTGTGCTGGACATTGAAACGGGTCGCCCCCGTGGAACTAGCCCAGGCAGGGGTACGTACCAGCCCTCCGAGCGGCGGGTGAGGCCAAGGCAACGGGTGGCCTCTGATCCGAGGAGCCCCGCCCGCCGCAATGGGGCCATGCGCCGTGTTCAGGCTATGACTACAACCTGGGCACGGCTGGCCCCGCACATGGGCTCGCTGCGCCGGTGCTGCCCAGTAGCTCAACGGTAGAGAGCACCGGCCGTATAAGCCGGGGGGTGTGGGTTCGACTCCCACCTGGGCGTAAGTCTCTGGCGCAGCGGCCCACCAGGAGATATGAGACTAATACCTACCGTGAACCCAGGCGAGCCAGCCGCCATTGCAAACTCTGTATGCGTGCGGCCGAGGCCCGATACCGAGCCAAGAGGAGAAAGGCATGATGGCCGCGACCGCTATCCCCTACGTGACGAAGACCTGGCATCCCACCACAGGCTGTACGCCCCCCATCCTCGCCGACGGCACCGTGAGTCCTGGCTGCGCCAAGTGCTGGGCAAGAGCGCTAGCGAATGGTCGGTTGCAGCGGTTCTTTCCGAGAGGCTTCGCCAATGTCACCTGTCACCCGGACCGCCTGGATGAGCCGCTGAAGTGGCGCAAGCCGCAGGTCGTGGCGGTCTCCTTCATGAGCGACCTGTTTCATAACGGCGTGCCGGACGAGTTTATCGCCCGCGTTCTAGATAAGACATACCAGACTCCGCAGCATACCTATCTGATCCTGACGAAACGGCCTGCCCGAATCCGCGAGTTCATGCTCGACAACGAGCGTTACATGCCGCTTGAAAACGCCCTTGCGGGCCGCGAGACCGCCTGGCCCCAGGGAAATCTCTTCCTCGGCGTCAGCGTCGAGGACCAGGCGAGCGCGGACGAGCGCATACCGCTACTGCTGGAGACGCCAGCGGCGCATCGGTGGATCAGCGCGGAGCCGCTGTTAGAACCAATCTCGCTCGGTCAGTTCCTCCTCAAGAAGTTTGATCCGGTGGCTGCCCCAGACTATGAGGTTGCCCTAGACATCGTAAGGAACAGCGGCCTTAGCCTGTTCGATGGCGTGGTAGTTGGCGGCGAGTCCGGCCCGCGCCATCGCCCCTGTGACCCCGCCTGGATCGCGGACATCCTGCAGCAATGCGACGCCGCACGGGTGCCCGTCTGGGTTAAGCAGGCGAGCCACAGATACCCAGGCAGGCAGGGGGACATACCCGACGCGCTCTGGGCGCGCAAGGAGGTGCCGTGGTGAACGCCGCCGAAGACCTGCTCGCCGTGCACCTGGCCGAGCTGGGGCTGGACTTCGAGCGCCAGTACCCCTACGCCAAGGGACGCAAGTTCAAGGCAGACTTCGCGGTGTGGTATCCCGCCCAGCAGCGATGGCCGCACGAACTCCACGGTGCCCGCTTCGCCCTCATCGAGGTCCAGGGCGGCATCTACTCCCGCCAGGCCCACGGCAGCGTGACCGGCGTCCTGGCCGATAACGAGCGCCTTTACCAAGCCTACCTCAATGGCTGGCACATGATCCGCGTGACCCCCCAGCAGGTGGAAAGCGGAGAGGCGAAGGCGCTGATAGAGGCGATGCTATGACTGACCCGCGCGCGACGGCCTACTGCGCCAGGTGCCGCAAGAATCAACCAGTGCGCTACATCCTACGCGAATGGGCACAACTACCAGACGAGGCCAGGGCCGTCAGGTTACCAGAGGATGCGCGCTACGTCCGCGGACGCCTACGCTGCGGGCACGAGAAGGCCGTCATCGCGAGCGTTGGCAACGTGGCCCTCATGCGCGAGCGTATAGCCAACGGTGAGGAGTTGTATGAATGCCTACCACTTCCTCTGCGGCGGGCCTCTCTGGCCGTGGCGTAAGGACGGGACGTGTAGGACGTGCGGGAAGATGGTGCTGTTCTATCTGCGACCGTTGGGGTGAGTGATGGCTAAGTGGCGGTGTGTGCATGCCGACATCAGCCTGTCAGACGGACTGCGCGGGCTAAGGGATCACGACGCCCTCCTCTACACCTGGCTTATCCCTCACGCGGACTCGTGGGGACTGATAGAGCGATGCGAGGTGAAAGGTCGCGTGTTTCCCTACCGTAGTACCGAGCGGCGTGTTGCCGAGGGGATTGACCGCCTACTGGCCGCGGGCAAGGTTTGCCAACAGGAGAACGGGCGTAAGACGTGGCTGCACTTGTGCTGGTGGGAGGACTTTCAGGGCGAGATCGTCCGTAAGGGCCGAGGGCAACCGGCGCTGGGGTTCACCTGTCCCAATGACACGCGGACTCGTCCTGACACAGATTCAACTGTAGCTGACGCGAGCGAATCTCGCGCTGTAAAGCGCGGCAAAGCGCCGCGCAGCGCCGCGCAGCGTCCTACAGTTACATCTACAGTTACAGTTACAAGACAAGACAAAGGTAATAGCCAAGAGAGTGACGTACCAGTAAACGGTGATCTTAATAGCCAACGGTACACTCCTCGTATAGCGCCGAAACTTGTTTCGGCGCGACCTTAAGGAGATGGTCCTATGCCCTGGCTACGAAGACGAGGATACCGAAATGACGCCGAGCAACAGTTCTTTGAATGGGCTCTGAACAAGGGTTGGGAACCAACGAAGAGGGGCTGGCCAGACTTCCTCTGCCGGTTGCCAGATGGCGGTTTCATCGCGGTTGAAGTGAAGAGGGACGATTGGCCGAACCTGAAACCTGAACAGCGGATCGTCTGTCGATTACTCCAGAGTTTGGGACTACAGACCGTACTCTGGACGCCGACGGGTGGATTACAAGAGATACCAAAGGAGCCACAGCCATGAGTGCGACAAACCATCCCCGCACACGAACATTGACGAAGGTCCGCGACCGCAAAGGCCAATGCCGCAGTTTCATCGAGTTCGGTGATGACTTTGGTGATAACTCGACAAC
>Ga0315288_10000958_pt1 | contig 36665 bp, 33 predicted proteins | sample YL17G11_20_MG_FD_203454 | JGI IMG/M metagenome (GOLD analysis project Ga0315288, IMG submission 203454) | Sediment microbial communities from Yellowstone Lake, YNP, Wyoming, USA - YL17G11_20 | ecosystem: Environmental > Aquatic > Freshwater > Lake > Sediment | place: USA: Wyoming | collected...
GTTATCAGCCATCGCCCGCGCCGTTTCGGCATCGATCTTCCTGTTGAAAGCGATCACGGAACCGAACGCGGAGACCGGGTCGCAGTCGAACGCCTTCGTGTAGGCTACCGAAAGCTCCCCGGCGACCGCAACGCCGCACGGATTGTTGTGCTTGATGATGACGCAGGCCGGCTCTTCGAATTCAGAAACCGTGGACCACGCGGCCTCACCGTCCAGGATGTTATTGAACGAGAGCGCTGTACCCGAGATCTGGGGGGCACGGCTCAGCGAAGGCGCGCTCGAGCCCTCTTCGGAATAGAGAGCGGCGGACTGGTGCGGGTTTTCACCGTACCTGAGCTCCGACACTCTGCGGAACGAAAGCGCAAGGCGCTCTGGATGGCCTCCTTCTTTCCCCGTTTCCTTCTCCCCGGTAAGATACGCGTGGATCATCGCGTCGTACTCGGCGGTATGCCCGAACGCTTCCCGGGCAAGCGCAACGCGGGTCGCCTGCCTTATCTCCCCGCCCGTCTTCTTCATCTCCTCGATCACTTCCCTGTAACGCGCAGGGTTGACCACTACTGCCACGGACGCGTGATTCTTGGCGGCCGCGCGGACCATGGTCGGCCCGCCAATGTCTATCTGCTCGATAGCCTCCTTGCGGGTCACGTTCGGCCGCGAGATGGTTCTGGCAAACGGGTACAGGTTGACGATCACCAGGTCGATCGGTGGTATCTTCTGGTACTCCAGCTGTCGCAGGTGGTCCGGCTTGCTGCGGTCCGCGAGTATCCCCCCGTGAACCTTAGGGTGCAGGGTCTTCACCCTTCCGTCAAGCATCTCCGGGAATCCGGTCACCTCCGCTACCGGGGTCGCCTTTATGCCCTCGTTACTCAGGAGCTTGTAGGTGCCGCCTGTCGATATTATCTCCACCCCCATCTCCGAGAGCTCGCCGGCGAGCCACACCACGTCGGTCTTGTCGGAAACGCTGATGAGGGCCCTGCTGATCTTCGGCATCCGCCATCTCCTTTCTGTTCAACTGATTCCAGGCACATCCTCGAGGGAAGACTTCTCCGCCCAGGCACCGTTATATCAAATAACAGGCTGCTGGTGGGGGTCTCTGCCCTCCCGGTGCTTCCGACGCGAGTCTTTGCGCCCCGCCTGAGCGTCTACCGCCTCAAGGCCCTTCGGGCAGAACACGCACTCTTCTTCCCTCGACCACAAGCCTTCCTTCGGCGAAAAGCCTGATGGCCAGCGGGTACGCGCGGTACTCGGCTTGGTGTATCCGGTTATGCAGCGACTCCTCGTTGTCACCCTCTTCGACGGGGACCGCCTCCTGCACGATGATAGGCCCGGTGTCGAGGCCTTCATCCACGAAATGCACGGTCACGCCGCTGACCCTGGCGCCGTGGCCCAGCGCGTCCCTGACGCCGTGGGTGCCGGGGAAAGACGGCAGCAGCGCCGGGTGGATGTTCATTATTCGCCCGGAGAACGCGCGCACGAGCTCCGGCCCGGCGAGCAGCATGTAGCCGGCCAGCGCTACCAGGTCCACCCCTGCCTCCTGCAGGGCGGCGACGACCGCCCGGTCGTAAGAGGGCCTGTCGGGGAAATCCGACAGCCGGATCACACGCGTGGGGATATCGCGGCGGCGCGCCCTTTCGAGCGCGAACGCTTCGGGGTTATCGCTCAACACCAGCGCTATCCGGGCCGGGACCTCGCCGTCATCTATGGACTGCGCGATCGCCTCCAGGTTGGTGCCCGAACCGGAGGCGAGAACTGCGAGCTTTATTACTTCTCGTTTCCCGGGCATAACGTGGCCATCTCCCTTTTCCCCGGCGTGTTTGCACCTTTTCTTTTGCCAACACGGAGTTGAGAGCCACGGGCTAAAGCCCTGCGTACCGATAAAGCGCTACTGGTACCGGACCTGGCCCGTCCCTTCGACGATCTCCCCGACCTCGAACGCCCTGCAGAGGTTCATGTCCAGCACCTCGAGGGCCTTCCTGACGTCGGTCGCAGGAACCACCAGCACCATGCCGAGGCCCATGTTGAAGGTCTTCAACATCTCGAAAAGGTCTATCTCTCCGACGCGCTGGATGAACGTGAATATGTTCTTTACCGGCCAGGTCCCAATCGATATCTCGGCGTTCAGGCTATCCGGGATCACGCGTGGAACGTTGTCCGTGATGCCGCCGCCGGTGATATGCGCCGCCGCCTTGAGATCGCAGGCTTCGGCGACCTTGAGAACGGCGGGAGCGTAGATGAACGAAGGGATAAGAAGCTCGAGGCCGAGCGGGTACCCCAGATCCTTCGGCTGGTCGCCCAGGTTGAACTCCCCCGAGTCGAAAAGCAGCTTGCGGGCGAGCGAGTAGCCGTTCGAGTGCAGCCCTGAAGAGAGGAGCCCGATAATCCTGTCCTCCGGCTTCACGCGGGACCCGTCTATCACGCGGTCTTTCTCGACCACTCCCACGCAGAACCCGGCCAGGTCGTATTCGTCCGGGTCCATCACGCCAGGGTGCTCCGCAATCTCGCCGCCGACAAGAGAGCAGTTGGCCTTGCTGCATCCTTTCGCGATGCCGCCAACGATATCTGCGATCTTCTCGGGGACAACCTTGCCGGTGGCGATGTAATCCTGGAAAAAGAGCGGCTCCGCGCCCGTGGTGACGACGTCATCCACGCACATCGCCACGAGGTCGGTGCCCACGGTATCGTGCTTGTCCAGCATCTGCGCGAGCTTCAGCTTGGTCCCCACGCCGTCGGTTCCCGAGACCAGCACCGGGTTCCTGTAACGTTTGAGGTCGAGCTCGAACATGGCGCCGAAACTGCCGAGGCCGGTCAGGACCTCGGGCCTGAGCGTGGATTTTACCTTCTCCCTGATGAGCTCCACCGCCCGGTCCATGGCGTCGATATCAACACCCGCCCACCTGTAAGTGACCTCGTCTTTGCCCTCCGCCATCGTTCCCCTTTCAGGCAGGCGATTTTTCTTCCAACCGGAACTTGGACATCTTCAGGTCTTCAGAGACCTTGATGGGGTAATCCCCGTCGAAGCAGGCGGTGCAGAACCTGTCCTTCGATTCCCGGCAGCATTTTACGAGGCTGTCCATGCTCAGGTAATGAAGGGTGTCCGCGCCGAGGAAATCCCTTATCTCGTCGACATGCAAGCGCGAAGCGATGAGCTCGCTGCGGACCGCGGTATCTATTCCGTAGAAGCAGGGATAGCGGATGGGGGGTGAGCTCACCCTCATGTGGACCTCGCTCGCTCCGGCTTCCTTCAGCATCTCGACTATCTTCCTGCTGGTGGTGCCCCTCACGATCGAGTCGTCTACCACGACCAGCCTCTTGCCCGATATCACGGGTTTCAGGGGATTAAGCTTGAGCCTGACGCCGAGCTGTCGGATTGACTGCGTCGGCTGGATGAACGTGCGGCCTATGTAGCGGTTCTTTATGAGGCCTTCTCCGAACGGTATGCCCGACGCCTCTGCGAAACCGATCGCTGCCGGCACGCCCGAGTCCGGGACCGGTATCACGATATCGGCCTCGACCGGGGCCTCCCGGGCCAGGTTCATGCCGAACTCCTTGCGGGCGTCGTAGAGCACCCGGTCGTACAGGAGCGAGTCCGGGCGCGCGAAGTATATGAACTCGAATATGCACAGTGCGGAGCCGCCCACGGGGGAGAACCGGCTGGACTGGATGCCTTTTTCGTTTATGAGTACGATCTCGCCCGGCTCGACCTCACGCAGGAACTTCGCGCCGACGACATCGAGTGCTGCTGTCTCGCTGGCCAGGAAGACGCCGCCGTCCCTTGTCCCGATGCAGAGCGGCCGGATCCCGAGCGGGTCGCGGATCCCGAAGAGCCCCTCCTCGGTCAGGATGACCAGCGAGAAAGCCCCGAGCAGTTCCGGGAACATCTCCTGTATCGCCCCGGTTGTCGTTTCAGATTCGGACTGGTTAAGGAGCGCGCTGATTACCTCGGTGTCGGTGGTCGAGGTGAAGGTGGTTCCTTTCGAGGTGAGCCGACCCCTCAGTTCCTCGGTGTTGATGAGGTTGCCGTTGTGGGCGATCGCGAGCGGCCCGCGCTTGCTGATGTCGTACAGGGGCTGGGCGTTCTCCCAGTAGGTGGACCCGGTGGTCGAGTAGCGAACGTGCCCTATCGCGTAATCACCCTGGAGGCTTACGAAGCTGTTCTCGTTGAAGACCTGTGAGACAAGGCCCATGTCCTTGATTACCAGGATCCCGTCGCCGCTGGTGACCGCGATTCCGGCGCTCTCCTGCCCCCGGTGCTGCAGGGCGAAGAGGCCGAAGTAGGTCTCGCGGCTGACCTCCTGGCCGGGGGCGTACACGCCGAAAACGCCGCAAGCTTCCTCGGGCGCATCGCCAGGGCCCCTCTCGAACAAAGAACTGTCCACTATTTTATTATCCCTTGAAGCGGGCCGTCCGTCCTGTTCGGGTTCGGTCCCCGTTTTCCATCACACTGCTATTATCCCTTAAACGGGCGCGCGATTGAATTGACGTACGACAATTCGACAGCAGTGACTGTAACCACGATTCAAGGTCCGGGCACGGTGGCACCGGTTATCATCCGCTCAAGCGAGTTCTCGTACACGTCCCGCATCTCCTCGAGCGAAAGCGACAGCACACCCTCGACCACCAGCGAGTCCCCCCCTGTCCGGCCGAGCACCGCGAGCGGCACCCCGAGCCCGGAAGCGATGTTTCTTAACGCCGCCAGCCTGTCCGGAGGGACGCTAACCAGGGCCCGGCCCTGCGACTCGCTGAAACACAGGACGTACGGCTTCAGGTCACCGGCCATCTCGACCCTGGCCCCCATCCCGCCCTGCAGGCAAGACTCCGCCAGGGCCACCGCGAGCCCACCCTCGCTGAGGTCGTGCGCCGAGGAGAGCAGGCGCTCCGAAGCCGCGCTGGTAAGACACTTTATCAGGCCTTTCTCGGCTTCCCAGTCGATGGAAGGCGGGCGGCCCCCGACCTTATCGTGGATCACCTTCAGATACTCGCTCCCGCCCAGCTCGTCTCTGGTACCGCCAAGCAGCACCACGGTGTCGCCTTCAGCGGTGAACCCGGAGCCGACATGGTTGTCGACATCCTCGAGCAGGCCGAGCATCCCCACCACCGGTGTCGGGTAGATGGCCTCGCCGAAGGACTCGTTGTAGAAGCTGACGTTACCACCGACCACCGGCGTCCCGAGCTGACGGCACCCTTCCGCGAGCCCTTCGACCGCGCGGCAGAACTGCCAGAAGATCGCCGGCTTCTCCGGGTTCCCGAAATTGAGGCAGTTGGTGATCGCCACGGGTGTGGCCCCGGTGCACGCGACGTTCCGGCCGCTTTCGGCAAGCGCTATCTCCGCGCCGACCCGGGGGTCCAGGTAGCAGTAACGCCCGTTGCAGTCGCAGGTCAGGGCCAGCGCCGTTTTCAGCCCCTTTACCCTGAGCACCGCCGCGTCACCGCCCGGCAGCAGGACCGTGTTCACCCGGACCATATGGTCGTATTGCTCGTACACCCACCGCCTGCTGCAGATATTCGGCGAGCCGAGCAGCTTCATCAGCACCTCCCCGATGTCCACGGGCTCCGGCAGGGAGCCGGGGTCGAAGGCGGCGGCTTCGTCCAGGTAGTCGGGCCTCTTCTCCTCGCGGTGGTACTCAGGGCCGCGGGCAAGCGAGGTCGCAGGTACCTCCGCCACTACCTCCCCGTCCAGGAACAGGCGGAGGGTGTCGCCCTCGGTGACCCGCGCCAGCGGTGTCGCGTCCAGTCCCCATTTCTCGCAGATGCCGAGCACCTCGCCGAGGTTCTCCTCGCTGCAGATGGCGAACATGCGTTCTTGGGATTCGGACATCATTATCTCGATAGGCTCCATGCCCTGCTCCCTCAGCGGGACAGCCGAAACGTCAACGTCCATCCCGCAACCGCCGCGCTCCGCGGTCTCGCAGGTGGCACAGGTCAGGCCAGCGCCTCCCAGGTCCTGCAGCCCCATCAGCAGTCCGCGGTCGAGCATCTCCAGGCACGCCTCGATCTCCAGTTTCTCGGTGAACGGGTCGCCGACCTGGACGCTCGGGCGTTTCTCCGCGGACGTCTCATCGAACTCCTGGGAGGCGAGCACGCTGACGCCCCCGATACCATCCCGCCCGGTGCTGGACCCCATCAGTACCCCCACACTGCCGGGTACCGAGGCCCGCCCCCGGATGAGCCGCTCTACCGGCATTATGCCCAGGCTCATCACGTTGATGAGCGGGTTCTCTTCGTACGCCTCCTCGAAATAAACATCACCCGCGACGGTCGGTATCCCGAGGCAGTTCCCGTAGGACGCTATCCCCGCCACCACCCCGTCGAGGAGGTACCGGGTGCGCGCGTTCTCCAGCGACCCGAACCTCAGGGGGTCCAGCCCGGCGATCGGGCGCGCGCCCATAGTGAATATGTCACGCACGATGCCGCCGACCCCGGTAGCTGCTCCCTGGAACGGCTCGACCGCGCTGGGATGGTTGTGGGACTCCATCTTGAAGACGACCGCCTTGCCGTCGCCGACGTCCACCACGCCCGCGTTCTCACCGGGCCCCAGCAGGATCCTCGGCCCCTGGGTGGGCAACTTCCTCAGCTGTTCTTTCGAGCTCTTGTAGCTGCAGTGCTCGGACCACATGACCGAGTACATGCCCAGCTCGACCTTGTTCGGCTCACGCCCGAGGATCTCGCATATCCTGTCGTACTCATCCCCGGTCAGGCCCAGTTCTTCGTACAGCTCTGCCAACCGATATCACTCCCGTATGCTAACCCCCGCCGAGCGGCGGGTAGATCGACACCACGTCATCGGGCTTGATGCGCGTCTTTATACCCTTCAGGTCTCTGACATTCCTCCCGTTCACAAGAACGATGCTCAGCTTGAGATACCTGTCCAGCTTTCCCCCGTATTGCCGCGACAGCAGCTCCAGCAGTTCATTGACTGAATCTGCCTGCAGCTCGGCCTCCCGGACACCGGCCGCGTGCCTCAGGGTAGCGTAGAATTTCACTTTCGCCAAAGCCGGACCTCCATCGCCACCGTGATTATAACAGAGGGGTCAGGTCTTGAATCGTGAATTACGGCCACTTTCAAACCCGGGGTCAGATCCCAAAATTTGAATTACCTGCTCGATTACGAATCACCTCATCTAAAGATTCAAATTTTGGGATCTGACCCCACTTTTTGAACAGGGGAGGATTGAGGTGGGGGTGAAAACCATAACCCCCTATCCCCACCTTACCCCTTAAACTATCAGAAGCAGCCCAGCTGGCACTTGATTATCTTTATCTCCAGCAGGTCGAGCGCGCGACCCACCACCGGTATCGGCACACCCAGCTCCCCTGCAAGCTCCTGGGCACGTTCACAGGACATCCTGTCGTCCACCGCCTCCGCCTTGACTGCCTCGATCACCTTGTCCGGCATCTCCTCGGGCATATCAGTACCTCCCAGTCTGGAGCGGACGATGTCCAGCGTTTTCTGGAACGCCCTCCTCCGGCCTTCCTCGTCTTCGTAGATCAACACCTTGTGGGCCCCACTCGCCGATTTCACCATCCGCTCGACTCCCAGCCCGGACTCTTTCTCGAACGCCGGGCCCCACTGCAGGAGCGCCAGGTCAACGTTCCCGCCGGCCGCCCACGCACCCGGTTCGAGCTTCTCGAGAGGGACGTCGGTGAAAAGGACCGCCAGCGCTGGCTCCAGGCCGGAAAAAACGACGTTGGCCTCCAGGACCACTACGCTTCCGTCCGGGATCACGTCAGGGCATCCCGAGACCGCCGCCTCCAGCTCCGCGCCGGAGAACCCTTCCCGGTACTCACCGCCCTCGGCCGCCTCTTCGCCTTCAACACCCTCGAAAGCCAGCAGCCAGGCGCCGGGAACCCCGTCGGCGATATACTCCGCGAGCGCCCTTTTACTTTCCGTTCCACTAACCGTTATTATCCGCATCGCCAGCGACCCCCGCTGCCTTTTTCATGTCCCCGGGCGAGTTGATGTTGAACAGCAACCTGCCGCCCGGGTCGAAGCGCCTCAGCTCATCCCACGGTATATAGTTCACAGATACATTCCCGTAGAAATCGGTGACCTTCATGTCACCCGCGTCCAGCTGCCGCCTCATCACTTCCATGCAGCTCCTGTTGTAGGCCGCGTGCAGCGGCTCGAGCCCCCCGGGCGTCCGCGGCACCGCGACCTGGTATCCGGCAAGTCTTTCCATTACGTACGCAACAGCGCCCTTCCTGATAAACGGCATGTCGCAGGCGAGGACGAAGTTCTCATCCGCCCCGGAGACCTCCAGGCCGCTCAGAATGCCTCCCAGCGGGCCCCTGCCCCTCACCGGCTCCTCGACAACCCTCACCCCGGGGCCCTCGAAAACAGACAGGCCGTCGATCCTCTCCCTGTTGCAGACGATGAGTATCTCCTCGAAAAGCCCCCGGACCACCTCGAGCTGTATGCTGATGACGGGCCGGCCCGAAACCTCCATGAATGCCTTGTCCCCGGGCATGCGCCTGCTCGTGCCGCCCGCCAAGATTATCCCAGTCGCCATCGGTCACCACCGCGTCACGTCGCGAGCGTGGAGGAATCAGAGGGCCTGATCCGCCCGGGGTACGAATAGACGTTGAAGTTCCCACCCCGCAGGAACCCGACCAGTGTCACTCCGGCCGTCCTCGCTACCTCTATGCCCAGCGCGGTAGGAGCGGAGACCGAGCACATGAGCGGAATCCCGGCCCTGGCACCTTTGAGGACCATCTCGTAGCTGAGCCTCCCGGAAAGGATAAGGCCTTTATCAGACGTCGATTCCCCGGACATGAACAGGTACCCGAGGACCTTGTCCACAGCGTTGTGCCTGCCGACGTCCTCTTTGACGACCAGGACCTTGCCGGACCCGTCGAACGCACAGGCGCCGTGTGTGCCACCGGTGGCCTGGAAGACCTCCTGGCCGCCGAGCAGCAGGTCAGGGGAGTTCGCTATTACATCCGGCGAGAAGCGCGCTTCACTCTCGACCTTTATCCCGGCCAGGTCGACCTCCCGCTCGAGGTCCCCGCCGCCACAGCCGGTCCTGACTATCCTCGCGTCATCGAACCGCTCAAGGCCGGAAGCAAGCTTCGCTTTGATCTCGACCAGGTTTCCCGGCGCCGAAGGCGGGGATGCGCCTGTTTTCCCGCTCCGCTGGCTGTCCACCGACAGCGCTTCCCCCTCCACGCAGTGATGTATCATCTTGATCTGGCCCCTGCTCTCGACCAGGCCTTCGCTGAAGCAAAACCCGGCGGCGAGAAGCACGTCATCGCCGGGAAGCCTCATCAGGTATACGATGGTCCGGTCGTTAAGCCTGACCTCGAGCGGCTCCTCACGGGCGACGGCATCGCTTTCCGGGTACCAGTCACCCTGGTGAAATCTCACTATGTCAAAATCCGCGAGACCGCGGGGTTCGTCATCTTCCAACGGCGTCTCCTCAACACTCGCCAGCTCACGGACTGACTATACACTACAGGTACCAGCCGCTAAAGGAGCGGGGCTGACTTCTGGAATTCGGCAGTACCCGCGTAAACCCTGCCGGCCACCAGGGCCCGCTTGACCGCCGGGCAAAACGAAACTAGCATAGGCAGGACGGCTTTTCGTCGAGAAAAAGGAACATTGGCGGTGGATCGACTTGGACGATGACAGCACAGTCCTTCTGGACAAGGTCTCGAAGGTATACAGAATGGGCGAGGTCGAGGTAAACGCTCTGAAAGAGGTCGACCTGACAATCGAAAAGGGTGAGTTCGTGGTTGTGCTCGGGCCGAGCGGATCTGGCAAGACCACCATGCTGAACTGCGTCGGCGGCATCGACTCTCCGACGAGCGGCACCATAGTAGTGGGCGGTAGAGACATCTCGAGATTCACCGAGAAAGACCTCACGAAGTTCCGCCGCGAGACAGTCGGTTTCATCTTCCAGTTCTTCAACCTCATCCCGACGCTGACCGCGAAGGAAAACGTGGAGTTCGCCCTCGACCTTGTGCCAAAGGAGAAGAGAGGATCGGCGCTTGAGGTCCTCAAGCAGGTGGGCCTCGGAGACCGTGCCGACCACTTTCCCAGCCAGCTTTCCGGCGGCGAACAGCAGAGGGTGGCGGTCGCCCGGGCGCTGGCCAAGCGGCCTCCGGTGGTCCTGTGCGACGAACCTACCGGGGAGCTGGATTACGAAACGGGGAAGCTCATCCTGCGGCTCATGAGCGATATATCAAAGCAGGAAGGGTGTAACTTCATAGTGGTGACCCACAACTCGCCGATCTCCCAGATGGCCGATAAGGTCGTCCGCCTGCACAGCGGCGAGATATCGGAGATAGAACACAACGAAACCCCGATTCCCCCCGAAGACCTGGTCTGGTAATCACCGGCCCCCGGAAGACCGGGGCTGCTCCGCGCAATTGATCTCTATCTCGTCGCCGGTCGCGCTCCCTGTACGGGCAAGCGTCCCGGCGGGTAGCTCTATAACGGTTCGGGCGCACCAGACGAGGGGCGACACGCGAAGGGGCGACAAACCGCGGCAGGCGCGCACGATCCTCCCGGAAGAGTCGAGAAAGACGACGTCTATGGGAAAGCGCATCCCGAATGTGTGGACCTGCCGGCAGCGTTTGAAAACAAGGGCTTCACCGTCTTCCATGCCGGCCCTGCCTGTGAGGCCGCGCCGCCTCTCCCTGCCGCTCACGGCCAGGCGGGCGTTCCAGGCGAGCCGGGTTCCTCTTGTCGTGTTATGTATGTCCATGGACCTACCTCAGTACCATCCCCCGGCAGCCGTAACTCTGCGGCTCCAGTATCCCCGCATCGGCGAAACTGTAATACGACCCCTCGGCCCCGATGACAACGTGGTCGAGCAGCGGTATGCCGAGTATTCTCCCGACCTCATCGAGCCTCCCGGTGATACGGCGGTCCTCGTCGCTCGGCTGAGGGTCGCCGCTGGGGTGGTTATGGGCGAATATGACCCCGGAAGCCGCGTTGCGCACCGCTGGCCGGAACGCTTCCCGCGGGTGCACGATGCTCGCGGTAAGAGTGCCCCTCGATATCACCTCGGTACGTATGAGCCCGAGCTTCGCGTCAACCATCGCGCAGCTGAAGACTTCCACCCTCTCGTTGACCATCCAGGGGCAGAATGCCCTGTAAACCTCGGCGCTTGACGACAGACGTGCACCTGGAGCTGTTCCTGAAAGAGCCCTTCTGCCCAGTTCCATCGCCGCGATTATCACAGCCGCTCTCACCGGCCCGACCCCCCTGACGCCACGCAGTTCCGCGTAGGTGGCGTCCGCGAGCCCGGCGGTCCCGCCGGAAGCCAGGATAACCTCGCCGGAAACGCCGAGGGTCTCGTTCTCCGCCGTACTCGCACCCAGCAGGAGCGCCAGCAACTGTTTATCCTGCAGCGGCCCGGGGCCGTCTCTCGAAATCACGGTCTTCAGGTCATTGCCGTTATTGGGGCGGTTACCGTTATTACCCAAATTCCCTTCAGACACCTCCACTTATCACGGTGCTGGGAGCCCACCCGGGAGGGGGTGCGAGATGAGGCCATACCCGATAGCAATACAAGCACACATATTATACAACGGGGTTGCGACAAAAGAAAGGAGCGCGGGCGGTTGGGATTAGCGACCGGGCCGGGGGTTTTCTCGAACCGTACTGATGCAGGTAAGGGCCTGGCCCCGTATTTTCATCAGACGCGGGAGTAAGCCTGACGGGTGCCGCTCAAGCGCAGGGTTCCACGGCTTGTACTCAAGTGGCGAACTTGAAATGGATCACGTCCCCGTCTTCGACGACGTAGTCGCGGCCTTCGACCCGGAGAGCGCCCACTTCCCTGGCGGTCGAGAAACAGCCACAAGAGATGAAGTCCCCGTAGTGGACGACCTCAGCCTTCACGAAGCCTTTCTCGAAGTCCGTGTGGATGCGCCCCGCGGCGTAGCTCGCATGTGACCCTTTCGGGATGGGCCAGGCCCTGCATTCGCCGGAATCTACAGAGAAGAAAGTCATGAGCCCTAGCAGGCCGTAGCTGGCCCTGACGACCCGGCTGAGGCTCTCCTCCTCGATTCCCATCTCTTGCTCGAACTCGGCTGCCTCGTCCGGTTCGAGCTCGGACAACTCGGCCTCGATCTCGGCGTTGACGGTGACCACGGGGAAGTCTCTCACTTGCGCCCAGGCGCTGATCTCACCCTCAAACCGCTGTCGTGCCTCCACGGCCTCTCCCACGTTGAGAGCTATGAGTGTGGGCTTGAGGCTCAGCAGCCCGGCTTCCGCGGCGGCCTCGTCGAGGCCTTTCTCCGCGATAAGACCACCGGTCAGGCAGTCCTCTCCGATCAACCCGTCGAGCGCACTCAGGCGTTCGACCCTGGTCCTGCACTCGCGGTCACCGCTCTTGGCGTCCCTTTTCGCCTTGTCGATCATGCGCCCGAGGACCTCGATGTCCGACAGCCGGAGCTCTGTCTCGATAAGCTCAGCGTCGCGCACCGGGTCGATCGAGCCGGTAACATGTGAAACGCTGCTCGCCTCGAACGCCCTGATGACGTGCACGACCGCGTCCACCTCGCGGATGTTGGCGAGAAAGCGGTTACCGAGGCCCTCCCCCTTGCTGGCTCCCTCGACCAGCCCGGCGATGTCCACGAACCCGACAGTCGCCGGCACGCGGCGGTCGCATCCGGCGAGATCGGCGACCTCGTAGAGACGCGGGTCCGGGACCGCTACCACCCCGACGTTAGGATCCACCGTCGTGAAAGGATACGCTGCGACCAGGGCACCCGCTTTACACAGCGCGTTGAACAGCGTGGTTTTACCGGCGTTAGGCAGGCCTACGATCCCCACCTGCAAGGAACTCATACGATAAGCGTATCACAGTCAAAAAACCGGGGTTATGGAATGGGGGTGGAGGCTGTACCAGGAGCCCTTGACCGCGCTTTATTCAATTTGCCTCCATCCCCCATACCAACCTACATTTATGCCTCACGCCTGATTACCGCCAGCGCCCGCAGCACGCTCTTCCGCCCCGCCGCCCGCCACCAACGCAAGCGTCTCTTTCACCTGGCCGGCAGAGTACACCGGCCGGCAACTTCCGGGTGAACAGACAACCGCGGGAGGCGCATGCGTGTCGCCTTCGAGCGGAACATAATCCTCGGCGGCCTTAGACCTTATGACCTTGCGCGGACTGAAAGCGGCCACCGCGGCCCGCACTATCTCTTTGCCAGAATTCGAAAGGCTTGAGGGGTTGATCCTTACCTCGACATGCCCTTCCAGATAAGCTTCCACCGCCAGCGAATAACTCGACGCGAAATAAGAGAACGACCCGCAGGCACCGGCAAGCGCCCTCAATATCCCCCCGGCTGCCTCGCGATATCCATGCCCGGGCGCCAGCACGTCAAGCGCGAGCAGGGCCCTGGCCCCGTGCCCGTTGACGACGATGTCGGGAGCGTCGATGGGCATATCCTCGAGGACCCTACCGCTCCCGTACCCTTTATCCACCGTGCCCCCGGACATCTCGGCGAGCCACCCCTCGCCGGTCGGGTACCGGGCCAGGACCACGTCCGCCAGCTCCCGGGCCCGCTCCAGGTACCGCGCGTCCATCGTGGCCTGGTAGAGGTCGATGATCGCTCTTAAGAAGAAAGCCTGGTCGGCCGGCTGGCCCCACAGCCCGGGAGTGCCCCCGGGCAGCTCGAAGTAATGGCAGACCCCTTTCTCGCGACGGAATCCGTCGCCCCACAGAAAGTCGGCGCAGCGCCCGGCTATCGACAGCATTTGAGGGTCTTCCAGCACTGCCGACGCTCGGACCATGGCCGAGATCATGCGGGAGGTAGAGTCCGTATAGATCGTCCTGTCCACCGCGGGCTTCTCCAGGGAAGACCTGCCTTCCATGTCGCGGTGGTAATACTTCTCGTCGGCGTCCTGGCTCCCATAGAAACCGCGCTGACCCTCGTCGGTCAAGTTCTCGAACACGTACCCAAGTGCCCGGCGCGCGGCCTCCGCGTAGTCTGGGCGGTCCAGGGCCGCGGCGGCGGCCAGGTACACCGATATCAGCTCGGCGTTGTCGGAAAGCATCTTCTCGTAATGCGGCACACTCCAGTCCCTTGCGGTCGCGTAGCGGAAGAACCCCCCTTCGACGTGGTCGAACAGCTCTCCGGTTTTCATGCCGTCCAACGTAGAGATAGCGAACGACCGTAGCTGCTTGTCTCCGGTCTCAACGTATCTCGCCAGCGCGAACTCGACGGCATCATACGGTGGGAACTTCGGCTCAGTCCCGAGCCCTCCGTGGCCCTTGTCCCAGGAGTCGAGTATCGCCCGCGTTACCTCTTCGATCGCGTGGGGATCCACCACCACTTCGGCGCCCTGCATTTGCGAGCCCATGCGATGGCGCTCCTCCGCCACCATCGACGCGACCTCCGTGTCGATGACCTCCCTGCGATGGCGGTAAAGGATACTCAACTCATCCAGGACTTCGACCATCCTGGGAGCGGGGGCATATGTGAAGCCGGCGACGGCCCTCCCGGAAGGTGTGAGGAAAGCAGTGGTCGGCCATCCCCCCTGGTTGTACCTGCCGTTGATGTCGGGCCTCATGTCGCTGTCAACCCTGACCGGGATGTAATCGCGGTTTATCTTCTCGATGACCCCCGGGTCGGAGTAGGTGGTCTCGTCCATGACGTGACACCAGTGGCACCATACCGCGGAGATTGAAAGGAGAACGAGCCTGTCTTCCCTTTCAGCCTCCTCGAAGGCGGCTTCCCCCCAGGTTCGCCAGGATATCTCATTCGCCCGGTTGGGCCTCGGGCTGAAACGGTGCACGGCATCTTCGCCTTTCGTCATCGGCCTTATTTCGACTCGCCGTTCATCCAGAGCGTTGTGGCGATGAACCCGCTGTTACTGATCTCAATAAAAACTCCAGAATCCCCACCTGACGGACCGGTTTCCGCCCCGGCTCCTTCGGTGGATCGAAGCCCCCGCATCCTGTGACAGTGAATCCTGGAGAAAAAGGACTCCTCCCGGGCGGCCGGCAGCAGGAGATGGCACTGGGGGCTGCTATCAGCTCTTAAGCGATTCCGGGGAGGGTGCCCCGGATAACCAGCACCCGAGAGGAGTGGCTTTACACTTTATTTATTGTTATCGATTTTCGTTCTTTGTTCCTCCGGCTTTTTCTTTCCCGTCCCCATCACGCACCCCTTAAACTGACTCAACCGCAGGTACTTATTTCTATATACAAGGTACACTCCCTGCTTTTTTGATGCATTGATAAGTATCAAGGTTTGCTCTTGTCCCGGGGGGCGCTCGCTTATATTCCACCGATAAAGTACCCCATGATGACGAGGATAAGGCTGTCGGCCGTTGCGGCTGGCGCGATGCGCAAATAGAATTGCAGTGGCGGGACGAGGCGTCACCTGAAAAACCGAGAAAGGGCGTAAATGGCACCGGTCGGGAAGATCATCGCGATATCTGATGCTCATTTCGGCGATGAGACACAACTGCTGGACGACCGCCACCTGGTGGACCGCCTGCTTACGGTCCTTGCCGACAGGGGGCCGGTCAGCGAACTGGTGCTCCTGGGTGACATGGTCGACCTGTGGGTCGAGACCCTGGTCCCCGCCCTCAGATTGGCGCGCTACTTCGTGGAGGGCCTTACCGGTCTCGAGAACGTGGCCCGTATCACCTACATCCCGGGCAATCATGACCACGACGTCTTCATGAACGCGTTCAGGTCCGGGCTCGACCACCAGATCCTGCACGGTGATCTCACCACGCCGAAGTTCATGCCTTCCCACACCTATGAGCGCTTTGCGCTCAAAGGGCTCGCGCATCCCGGGTCGAAGACGGGGTTCAGAATGGTCTATCCGTTCGTGGTCCGCGAGGCAAACGGGAAGGAAGTCATCTTCGCACACGGCCACCACCTTGACTTCTTCGATGCCTCGTTCAAGGGATGGTTCCGCACTTTCTGGCTGAGCAGGCACATAATCAAGAAAAGGAGGAAGTCGGCGACCCTGAAGGATATCGAGATGGCGAACGTGCCGTTCTACAGCGGCATGTCGGTGGTTCCCTGGGTCCCGGAGCTGGTGGTTGAGGGCCTTCGCTTCTACCGCGTGATCAACTTCTTCGCGAAGCTCCTCCGAACCGGGAGCCTGCTGGAATCACCACGCAGGGACACTCTGATAAGAGAGAACTACGACGAGATAGCCATGCTTCTTCCCCTTTTCGGGCACCCGGAACCGGGGTGCTTCGTGTTCGGCCATACGCACCGGCCGGGGGTTGGGAAGATCCCGGGCACGGCCATCACTGTCGCGAACACCGGCTCATGGGTTGCCAGCGAGGACCCCGACGTGCCGACCACGACCTGGGTAGAGGTGGAACACGACGTTAAGCTCTACCGGCTCGGTGATGACGGGCCGGAGCTCATGTACAGCGAGAGCATTTGAGCGGTGAATACCGCCGGCAAAGGAGGATGACCGTTGGAATGTCCAAACCAGGATGAAACCCTCGATTTCTGCAGCTGCACCTATGAGCCCTGCAGCAGGAAAGGCCGGTGCTGTGAGTGTATCCAGTACCATCTCAAGAGCAGGGAGCTGCCCGCCTGCGCGTTCACGCCCGACGCGGAGAAGACCTACGACAGGTCGTTCGAGAAGTTCATCGAAGTCAATGGTTAATGGGGTCAGGTCTTGAATCGTGAATTACGGCCACGTTCACACCCGGGGTCAGATCCCAAAATTTGAATTACCTTATCGATTACGAATCACCTCATCTGAAGATTCAAATTTTGGGATCTGACCCCACTTTTTGAACACGACACGCCAGGACCTTACCCCTTCAATCCAAGCCCTTCGAACACCTGGGGTCACTAAAAGGCCTGACACCCATGGTGGTCACGCCAGATAAAAGCGCCGCGCTACCCCTGTGGGTCAAGCGCGACGCCCTCTCCCGAAATGATGGCTTGCCCTAGCTGAGCAAGCAAAACAATATTAGCAAATCAAGCAAATCCTGTCAAGCCCCATGAAGTTCAATTTGTGTGGGTCAGTCATTTGTCTGCCCCCACACTGTACTAGTCACCTTTACCGAGGAAGAACGCCCGGGGATCGAACATCCGGGCGCATAAAAGCTCGTCGATAGTCGGAGGCTCGATGCGCGCGATATCATCGGCCACCTTGACGTCCCACGCGCAGTTCTCCCTTATCGCGGCGACGGCCGAGTCGGGGCTGCCGTCTTCCGTGGGGTAATAACCGGTCAGCACAAGCTCACCATCCACCTTCTCAAATATTCCGCGCGTGGTGATGACTGTGGTGATCCTCCTCCCCGGGCAGGTCACATAGGGCACCTTCTCCACCAGCCTGAATGAAGAGTGATTGATCAATATGACCACCTCCTTCGCCCCGGCCGCAACGTCGGCAGCGCCCCCGGACCCGACAAGATAGAGCTTGAGCTCTGGTATCTGGGTGGAGTTCACGTTGCCCGACCGGTCGACCTGTCCCGCCCCGAGCGCGCCGATGCACAGGTTGCTCTCCGCCCCCACGATAGAGCCCAGCACGTCGTTGATGTCCGAGAGCATCCTGCACTGCGGCACGTTGCGCAAATTGAAGATATAGGGCTCCGCCGGTTGAGGGCTGTAGCCGTAGAAGCCCACTTCGGCGATGAGGTCGCAGTCGTAGCCCTGCTCCATCAGGTTGTAGTAGGCGAGCCAGGCCGCGAGGTTGGAGGCACCTACACCGGCAAGTATGGTCCGGTAGCCGTTCAGCCGCGATTTCTCAGCGATAACGCGCGCACCTACCGCTACCATCATCTCCACCGGGGTGTACTCTGCGCCGGCGTTCATCTCAGGGACCGCGTCGGCGAGTTCCGACTCCCATGAGTCAGGCGCGGCTTTGCCCTTCAAGTGCCAGATCTTCTCGTGACCCAGTCTTTCAAGGTACTCGTCGTGGTCGGCGCATCCTGTGATCCACTTATCCATCCATGCCTGCAGCTTCTCCTCATCCCTGGACTGCTCGCGAAAGTCGATCAGAAAATCCCGGTCCACCTCGTAGCCCGTCACCTCGGACTCCAGGCCGAAGTTCGTCATGCCGGCCGGGTGAGACCCGAGCGGCACCGGGCACACCGCCCTGACGAGGTAGGAGGGGATCTTCACCAGGTGGCTGTAGCGCTTGATGAAATCCGGCGGGACTATTCGTTCGACTGTTACCAGGGCACCTTCCTTCGCCGCTCTCGCCGAAGTGGGCCCCTCCGCGTAAGGCGGTGAGCATACCACGTTCCCCGCGGTGTCGGCCGCCCAGCCGTGCAGGAGGGCAAGGTCCGGCCTGAGGGCTCTCGCCAGCCCCATCGTTTCCCCGTCGGGCGTCTCCATCACGAAGAAGTCCCGCGCGTTCTCCTTTTCCATGGTGGTCCCGATGAGCGAGCTAGCCGGTATATATTCCATGCCCATGGCGCCTGCAAGAAGCCTCAGGGAGAAGGTCAGGATGGTCCAGTTCTCCATCTCGACGGTACCTTCCCTGAAGGCCTTCTGGTACACGGGGTTGGGCCCGGGCATGGGGTACGAATCGCCGTAGAAGGTGGCGATCGCCTTCTTCAGGGTCCCGCCAGCGAAAAGGGCGGCCAGGTCGCCTGTAAAGCCGAGTGTGCTGATGGTGAAACCCGGGTTCTTCCCCCAGAACTGCCTCGCTATCTCCTGCGATATCGCACACGGCCGCGCGAAGCAATGGCCGATATGCAGGTGCATCCCCGGCCTGATGAACTTCGCTACCGCCTCGGGCAGGGGCATGACCCTGTCGGCCGAGAGGCCGGATGCGGATACCCTTCTCTGTTTTCCCACGACCTCGGCGAAGTCACCGTACATCTACAACCTCCCGACTCCGGGGGCAGGTCCCGAAACAAGCATCTATTCCGCTTCCGAGACCTGACCCCAATTATTTAGAAAATATTCACGATTCAAGACCTGACCCCATTATTTGGATCATGCGGGTGGAGACGGCGTCCCAGCTAAAACGGGACTTCACCGCTTCCCTCATCAGCTCACCCCTGTACCTCAGGGCGTCTTCCGGCATTCCCATAACCTTCCGCGCGGCAGCGGCTATGCGAAACACGAACTTCTCCCTGGTGCCCAGGAACAGCGATTCGGCCTCCCGCCCCCATGCTTCAGCCGCGGGCTCCAGGGCGTCCCGCAGGCCGGAATGAAGGGAAGCGACAGGCACAACGCCGCATGCCATGGCCTCGATCGCGACAAGCCCGAACGCCTCCGGCGCTATTGACGGCACCAGCGCCGCCCGGGCATGAGGCATAAGGTGCCGGTGCTCCTCCGGCGCCAGGTATCCTGTAAAGATCACGGAACCCGCGAGGTCGAGACCCCGGCAAAGGCGCAGGTACTCGTCGAGCGACCCCTCCCCGGCAAGCTCGTCGAGAAAGGTCAGTACCGGTGTGAAGGCGGAGTCCGCGAGCGTGTATCTCGCGTTCGCGTACTCGCAGAGCCTGGTAAGAACGCGCACGTCCCCCCGGTCAAGCGCACCGAGCATGAGCTCGAGGATGCCCCTCAGCTCCCCGAACCCGACGACCACCAGGCAGGCGCGGGGGTAATCCCTCATTATGAGCGGCAGGGCGGGCAGTACGCACTGGATCCCTTTCGTCTCCAGGAGCTTGCCGACGAACTGCAGGAACGGCCGTCCCTCCGCCGCCATCTCTCGCAGTCGCGTGGAGATGTCCGACTCCGGGAGCCAGTCGGGGTGCAGCGCGTTTATCCTCGTTGTCTCCCACTCGACATCATCGTCAACCTCCTCGCCGCCGTCCGGGGGCCCTTCGCGAGCGTGGCCCACGAAATCTCCTACCCTCACCCCGCCGGTGCGCTCTTCCACCGCCTCCAGCAAGGTCTCCACCGCCTCGGAGAGGCTCCGGTCGTCAGGCCTGAAAAACCCGGTATCAACGCCCGGCGGCACCACGATTACCTTCTCGTCAAGCCCTTCCACCATGCCTCCGAAGACCTCCCGGACGACATCACCGCTGTGCTCGCTCAATACGATTATGCCCTTTGCTCCCGCCAGCCCTTCGGCGCCGCAATCCAGGTAACGCCGGTCCTTCTTCACCGCGAACTCGATAGCCGACCCGTGCACGGTCACGAAGTACGGCACGCCGGCTTCTTCGGCGATGGGCCGCACGATGCAGGGCAGCATCACGGTATGGTTCACCTGGATAGCCTCGGGGCTGAACCTCTTCACCAGGCGGGACAGGGAAGCGCGGTTTCTCTCCACGTAGTCGCGAAGCTCCCGCTCGTCGAGGTCGGGGAACTCCTTGACGTGGAAACCCGGGTAGCTGTCGCAGACATAAACGGGCAGGAGGTCACCGATGTCCGGGCGGAAGACCATGCAGGAGCCCGGGTACTCTATCTCCTGCTCCCACGCCACACGCAACCTGATGCCTGGCTCTTCCATCACAAACGAGGAGACGAAGTCGAGCCTGGGGTCGTCGTCCTGGCAGAAGACGATACTGTTATGCCCCTGGCGGCAGAGCGACCTGGCGAAAGACTGGACGTACTGGTTGCTGCCGGTCCCTTTGAGAAGATAACCGTGGCATATGAGGATTCTCAAAGTCCGCCCCCCCGAGCAATGGGTTCCAGGGAATCATTATATACGGTGCCGGCCGCGCGGCGGCCCATCAATTGATCAGGGTCCCGGCGAGAAGCTTCATCATGTAACGCCGCCGGGGCGAGAGGGCCACCGACAGTATGAATATCCCGAACATGACGAGAACGATCATCGCCCCGGATGCCACGTCGAACCAGTATGAGAGGAAAAGCCCGAGGGCTACCGAGGCAAGCCCGGTCAGGAGGGACACCACGATGACGCCCCTGTAGTTGCGGGAAAGCTGCGCCCCTGTCGCCCCCGGGATGACGATGAGCGCCGACACCAGTATGATGCCGACCAGCTTGATCGATACCACGATCGTGACAGCCATAGCGATCAGGAGACCGTAATACACCAGCCGCACGGGCACCCCGCTCGCGGTCGCGGTCTCCTCGTCGAAAACGAAGAACAGCAGCTCCTTGAAGAAGAGGACCAGGAAAGCGATCACCAGGACACCTACGACGGCCAGGACGATGATGTCGTTCCAGCTCATGGCGAGGATGCTCCCGAACAGGTAGCTCATAAGGTCGAGGTTGTAGGCGTGGGCGAAACTCACGATGACAACGCCCATGGCCATGGCCGCTGAGAACAGTATCCCTATGGCGGTGTCCTCGTGCAGGCGGCCTTTCCGGGTGAGCCACCCGATCCCCACGGCTACCAGCACACAGAAACCTCCGGCGGTCACGATCGGGTTCGTGCCCGCGGCTATCCCGATGGCCACGCCCCCGAAGGCCGCGTGTGATATCCCCATGCCGACAAAGGCCAGGCGTCTGACCACCACGAAAAACGAGATAAGCGAACAGGTAGTGGCTATCAACAGCCCGCCCACGAGCGCGCGCTGGCCGAACCCGAAAGCAAGCATCAGCCTCCCTCCTCTGTGCCCTGGCCGCCAACTCCGACAAGGAAGTCGAACTCGCAGCGGTATGCTTCCTTGAGCCGCTCGCTGCCCATGACCTCCTCCGGCCTGCCGTGCAGATGCATGGTCCGGTTTATACAGACCATCTCGTCCGCGAACCGGGCCAGCACTTTGACGTCATGCGATACGAACACCACCGACAGGCCCAGCCGGTCCTTCAGGTCGACCAGCAGTTGCATGAACTGCTCCTGGGCCGGCAGGTCGAGGCCCGAGGTCGGCTCATCGAGGAGCAGGATGCGTGTCTCCCTGCACAGGGCGCGCGCCAGAAACGCTCTTTTCTGCTCCCCGCCTGAAAGCTCGCCGATTGGCCTTTTCTCCAGGCCCTCGAGGCCGACGATCCCGATGCTCTCCTGGACGGCCTCCCTGTCGGCCTTCCTCGCGAACCGGAGCGGCCCTATGCAGCACGTTCGGCCCATCATCACGACGTCGAACACGGAAGTCGGAAACGTCGGGTCGAAAAGCACCTGCTGCGGCATGTAGCCGATGTGGTGGAGCTCGTGCCTGAGCTCGCCGGGGGTCATCCCCATGACCCTGGCCTTTCCCCGATCCGGCCTGAGGATTCCCAGCATGACCCTGAGCAGCGTGGTCTTGCCCGCCCCGTTCGGTCCGACCACGCCCAGGAACATCCCCTGCCTGAGGGAGAACGTGATAGATTCCAGCACGGTCTGGCCGGCAAGGCTTACCCATACGTCTTCAAGCTCGATCAGCTTTCTTACCCCGTCCGCCGGGGTGCTGAAGAAGCCGGCCACCCTGCAGGCGCGCGTCATCTCATTGCCCCGCGCATGACATCGACGTCGTGTTTCATCATCTTGATATACGTGTCCACCTCGGGATTGTCCGGGTTCCCGAGCGGGTCGAGCTTCACGACCACGACGCCGGGCCCGGCTTCACGCGCGATGACCTCGGCGGCCCTGGAGCTGAGCTGGGGCTCGGCGACGACCACTTTCACGTCGTGTGTACGGATATCAGAAATGAGCCCGGCTATGTGGGAGGCGCCTGGCTCCTTGCCGGGCAGTTCCTCGACGACCCCGACCTGCTCCAGGCCGTAACGTTCCGCGAAGTACGTCCAGGCCGGGTGCAGCGCGACGAATTTCCTGCGGGTGAAATCCGATGTCTCGGCGGCGATCTCCCGATCGAGCTCCTCGAGCATGCCCACGTAATCGGAGGCGTTCCTCCTGTAGACATCTTTGCCCGCGGGGTCAGCCTTGATGAAGCCGTCCCTTATCGCGTTGACCTCGTATACCGCGAGGCCGGGGTCAAGCCAGAAGTGCGGGTCGAACGCCGCCCTGTCATCATGCCCGCCGGTCTGCGAGCGCTCGACCGCCATGATAAGGCGGGCTTTCGGGACGGCCCTGCCGGCCTCCACTTCCACCAGGCCGGGGTTGTCGATCTTCCCGATGACCTGCGTCGCCCAGGACTCCAAGCTCATCCCATTGACCACCAGGACGCGCGCGTCGCTCAAGAATTTCATCTGCCCGCTGGTCGGCTCGAAGGTGTGCGGGCTTGCGCCCGGAGGCACCATCACCCTGACCTCGACCCTGTCTCCCCCGACGTTGCGGCAGAAGTCAGCGAGCGGGACGATCGAGGCCGCTACCTTCATCCTGCCTTGAGCCAGCCGCCGACCGCAGCCGGGAGCGGCAAGCAGCAACAGCAGCGCCGCCACGGTTACCGACGCGGCGAGCAAAGTCCATACCCGGCCTGTCCTCGAGCGTTTCACGACCCGCACGATTGACTCCAGCCTGTAGCTAGTACTCCGTCCCATAAATACGCTTGCATTCGATCTCCGCTGCATCCGCTCCTGCCGCGTTCCGCTTCCTCTCCGTACTCACCGAGTACGCCTCGGTCGCGCGCCTTGCAGGAGCGGCGCATCGACGCTCTCGGTACGACACCGTATCTACGGGACTGAGTACTAGGTAGCGGTCTTCGGCCTTATGATGACCTGGTTCAGCACGTCACCCTGGACGATAGAGTTGACCACGTCCATCCCCGAGATGACTTTCCCGAACACCGTGTACTGCCCGTCGAGGCTCGGCTGCGGCTCGAGGCAGATGTAGAACTGGCTTCCGCCGGAAGTCGGGCTTTGCGACCTGGCCATCGCCACGGTCCCGGTCTCGTGCGGCCGGTTGCTGAACTCGGACGGCAGGTAATAGCCCGGCCCCCCTGTGCCGACATCCGGCGCGTTCGCTTTCTTGCTCTTGGGATCCCCTCCCTGCACCACGAAACCGGGTACGACACGATGGAACCTTGTGCCGTCATAGAATTTGGTCCTGGCGAGGTGTAGAAAGCTGGCTACGCTGACGGGCGCGACATCCGGGTAGAGCTGGATCACGATGTCTCCCTTGCCGGTTTTCAATACCGCCTCCACGTTCGCGCCGTCCTGGCCGTCCGTGAAACTGGCAAGCGTCCTGACCGGCTTGCCGTCGGGGCCGAGCTGGGCGGCGGGCTGAGGGGTTGAGCCCGGGGTAGAGCTGGGCGTTGAACTCATTGGCTGTTCCTCCGTTTCAGTTTCCTTCACCGGCTCCTCTTTCTTTGACTTGCCGCAGCCGGTCATCACCAGCGCCAGCATGGCGATGACAACCACGGTGATCACAAAGTGCCTCGGCCTCATTGTGACTCCTTTCGCGCGCTTACAATCCATTACCGTCACACTGACATTCTATTCTATTCAAAACCTGCCCCGCGTGAAAACTTGACAGGAGAAACCACTCGTAAAGAGAATAAGTCACGCGAAACTCTATGCGGATAATGCAAGGAGGTAGAGATGAACGGAGAACTTATCCACTTCGAGATCCCGGCGGATGATGTGCAGAAAATTGCGGACTTCTACCGAAATGTGCTGGGCTGGAAAATCGAATCGAGCCCGGAGTTCGAGGGGTACCTCATGGTAACCACCAGCGGCCGCGAAGACGCGGTCGAAGGTGGCATTATGAAAAAGCAGATGCCCCAGCAGACCGGCTTGAACTACTACGAGGTTGACAGCATCGAGGATTTTAACTCGAAGGTAAAAGAGAACGGCGGCCAGGTCTTGATGGAGAAGATGCCGGTTCCGAAGATGGGCTTTTTTTCCGTGTGCCTTGACCCCGAGGGCAACCCCGTCGGCTCCTGGCTGACCGACGAAAACGCTTCGTAGGAACCAGGTAAAGGTGACAGTTACCTTGAACGGTTTTAAGGCTGAACACTCCATCGGTGCTGCCATCTGCATTCACAAGAAGCTTGTCAGCATTCTGTGCCGATGGGGAGGCAACACAAGCTGAGGTTGAACAAGCACGTTGATCAGAAGGGGTCCCCATTGATGGTGCGAACGCGCTTATCAAGACGCTTGTCAGTGTTCACCTTCAATGGGGAGGCAACACAAGCTGAGGCCGAACAAGTGGAGCCGGCGACAGGACTTGAACCCCCAACCTGCGCATTACAAGTTTAAGTCATGCTTAGTCTTGCTTCTTCCTGGTTGCTCGTGCTTTCCCCGGTTTTTCCCTGATCCATGGGAATTATGGCTGCTGGTGTCTCCTGGTTATTGATGGTGCCCGGCGAATCCCGGTAGAGAATAGGTAGAAAGAAATCGGCCAAGTCCCTGTATTTATAGGTGGCCAATCAGCGCAACGATGCTGCTGATTAAGGCTCGTCTTCGATTTGGCCTCTTCACTTTAGCGGGGGACGTTAACGACTAGCTTTTTCTCCAATGCGCCCGATTTTGTTAGCCACGTTCTCGGTAAACCACAACGTATTCTTCGGGCCGGAGGTAATATGTGTAGGAAAGCTCCCGAAAATCGTGGCATCTTTCTCCATCATCTTCTGAGTGGGGGTCTTGTACTCGGTAATCCTGCCGTTTGTGGTCATGCGAACGACCTTGCTGCTTTGATTCTCACAAAACCAAAGAGCACCATCGGGACCGGAGGTGATTCCATTGGGGATGCTTTTCGCGGTTGGAATCGTATATTCGGTAATCTCCCCACCGGTCGTGATGCGACCGATCTTGTTAGCGAATTCTTCGCTAAACCAGACTGCGCCGTCGGGACCTGCCGTTATTCCCCCCGGTACGCTTTGCGTGGTCGGTATCGCATACTCCGTGATTCCATACGTTATGCTGTCACAGGAAAGGTTAAGAGCAAGGCCAGCTATGAGAACCAGGGCTGTAAAAAACAAGGCAAGGATTCTTCTGCGTAAAGACTTGATGTTCCCCATGTGCCTCCTCCAACTTCCGAATCATATCACACGGGTCTCCCGTCTGGACCCTTCAGGCGTTCTTCTTATTGCTCATCCTTAGCACTTGCCAGCTCTGACAGGTCCCACCATACCTCCACCACAGCTCCCACCATATATGGTGGAACCACGTGCGCTGTTTTCCCCATTCTGAAGCGATTCGTGCAGCTCGCCCGCGCTCAAGTAACCCTCCCTCGAACTTGGTGTAATGGAGTAAGCCCAAGGCTTTTCTCGGTAGGGTTACTTGAGCGCGGGCTGTAGATCTCATGAGTTTAGGGGAATAGCACACGTGGTTTGGATTAGAAAAGCCTCTAAAGCGACAACTCGACAAAAGACGTTGGGTGGGTTGGTGTTGGTCGAGTCTGCGGGCGTGGTGATGCGTTCTTAAGCTTCGGTTGTTTTCGTGCGACCGAGTCTTTCTGAAAACGTCTTTTGTCTCGTTGAGCACGACGTCGTTCTGTCAACTGTCGTTTCCAGGCATCTGCGGGACCCTCCGCGCCTATCGGCTCGAATCACCTTATCATTTCCATCCCGCAGTCGGGTCCCAGGTCATATCAAACTGAGCCCCTGAGGAATAAGCTGAAAGAACTGGAGCAACGAAAGCACCGACGGCCTGAACAACTTCGGAGAAATGCTCCGGAGACTCAGCTAGAAGTTTGCTACGGGTGAATGCCGACCACTGTGCTTGCCGAGCGGAATCACCAGCGTACGCCGCAAGCAAAGAGCCCAGGTCATCAGGAATATGAGTGCCTCTTCTCGCAAAAGTGCTGGTGACAGACTCGAGCATTACCGGACCGGCGAAGGAGAAGGTGGTTGAGAGATACCAGATATCGTAGAAATCCTTAACTCTGGAATTTGCTTCGCCTCTGAGGACAAACGCATCCAGCTTTTCTGCAATCAGCGTCTCCATCTGATATCCCTTGAGTCTGGGGGCCGGCATTTCCAGAAGTACTGGATATTCAAAATCTGTGGGCTCGGGTGATATAGCATCTCCAAATCCTACATCAATCTGAAGATTGACTTTCGCCGGGCCAAGACGAGCGAGGACTTTGAATCTTGAACCAAGGTATCCTGCACCGTGAGCAATGGGCTCATGCGTTAGAGTGCCCGGGTCGAACTCAAGGCCATCAGGATACGAACTGTCCAGGCAGGCCTCCTTGAAGACTCCCATGAGGAACTCTGGGTCACTGTCCAGTTGACCAAGCAGATCTATATCCCTGGTAGCGCGAGGCGTAGGATCCCATACGCGAAACATAAGAGCACCCTTTAGAACAAACCTATCTCCGTATGGCGAAACAGAGAGTCTGTAGAGGAACCGCTCGATAGTGTAGAAGATCAACACCTCTTCAAAGCCTCTGCCCTCAGACCTTGCGATATGCATGAGACGGTCGTGAACTGAATGAGGGATGTTCTTCACATCACGGTTCTTCAAGGAATGTCTCCAGGTATGGCTTCATGAAGTTATTGACCCGGCATAGCTTCGAATAATGAATGAGCTCATCAACTCTTGGGTTGTCAGACCTCAGATACATCCTCAGACCCTCGACCGCCACATCAAGTCCGATTCGGTTCCTGAACTTGAAACAGTCGGCTACTGTCTTCGAGGGAGAATAAATCGGTACTTTGACACCATCGAGAACGTGTCTGTCGAACCCCTCGCCATAGGTCGCCTGGGAAAACCAGAACATGCGTACCGGCGGGTAGTCTATCTTGGGCATCTTTCTGCCATAAGGTGCGGCTACATGCACCATGTACGGTATCTGGCTGGTAAGGTTGTGAACTGAGAGAGCTGATACAAGACAAATAATCCCTGTGGGCATACGAAGGGCAACCTCGGCCAGGTCGGGAGCGGTGAGCGGAGGTAGTCCCGGAAGTCGATACCACCCTCGAGCGACCTTTTCGAGAAGCCCGAGATCCCTCATCCTATACAGGGTCTCAGGGTGAACGCCGGCATCCAGCACCTCGCGAGTGGGCATTATCCCACCGCGGTCAGCAAATAGAGTTTTCACTTTTTCATAAGTATTTGGTCTCATAATCCTATCCGATATAATTTACATTACTTATGTATTTGTAATGTAATCTATATCGGTTTGATTGTCCACAAGCAGCTGGTGTGCAGGACGCAACGCGTGCGCGTAGACCAATGGTCAGAAATCGGAGTGCTCGACCAGCGCACTGCTGGAGCCGGCGAGAGGATTCGAACCTCCTACCTGCGCATTACAAGTGCGCTGCTCTACCAGTTGAGCTACGCCGGCTAGCTGGCCATCGAGCTTGCACCCACCGCGTGACCGGCCGGATTCCCCTGGGCCAGGCACTCGCGGTATTGAAGGTGCTGCTCGACCTTGCGCTTGATCCTCTGAAGGGCATTATCAATCGATTTGACATGCCGGTCAAGGTCGGCGGCTATCTGCTGGTAAGAGCGTCCATCGACGTAACGGCGCAGGACTTCCGTCTCGAGCCTGCTTAACATGTTCGCGAAGTTCGTCTTGATGCTCAGCGCCTCTTCGCGGCTGATCACCATGTCAGCTGGGTCTACGGTGTCTGGGCTGGCGATGAAGTCCATCACGAACCGATCGGTGTCGTCACCATCGCCCAGGGGGTTGTTAAGCGACACGTAACTGTTGAGGGGCGTGTGTTTCTGCCGGGTCGCTGTCTTTATCGCCGTGATTATCTGCCTGGTCACGCAGATCTCAGCGAACCCCTTGAAAGAGGTGTCACGATCCTCACGGTAGTCGCGCACCGCCTTGTATAGCCCGATCATCCCTTCCTGGACAATGTCATCGCGGTCGGCACCGATGAGAAAATACGAGCGAGACTTCATGCGAACGAATTCCTGGTACCTCTCCATGAGTTCATCAAGGGCACCGTTGTCACCGGCCTGCGACAGCTTCACCGCCTCGGCGTCACTGAGGTTATCGTAGTTGAAGCCCTTGCGGTCCGAGATCATCGCAACTCGAGAAGTGCTCTCCAAGGCCCTTACCTCCCGCTTATATATTGAGATTACCGTTCAACCATGAATATCAACCGTTCACAGGAATCAGGATACAGTTAGAAAGGGCCTGCTGTCAAGGGGATTTCATAAGAAAACAGGAAACCGGGAACCGTGGATGAAGCCTACTTCCGCCTTTCGCGCAGGCGCAACAATGCTTCCCTGATGTCGTCCGGCAGCCTTTTGTCCATCCTGACCCTGAAAGGCCGCGTGGCGGTCCGGCCGCGCTCTCGGCTCTCCTGCTCCCGCGCGTCGCGCATCTCCTCGAGGAACTCCCTGGAAGACACCCGCAGAAGCCCCGCTCCGCCCGCGACCTTCTGCTGGTGGTAATCGCCGGTTACTACCCGTACGCTCCCATGCTCAATTCTTTCGAGTCGATAAGCCAGGCTCTCGATGTAGGAATCCGCGGTCTTACCGCCGGCGGTGAATGTGACCTTGAGGTATTTCGAGCGGCTTTCGCTGCGGGCCGGCCCGCCCCTGGAAGCTGCGTCGAACACGAGCTCGACCTCGAGCTCCTGCCGGGCACTGTACTCGATGAGAACCTCGATAAGCTGTTCACGGGCAGCTTCGAGGTCCTCCCGGGCCAGAGGCTGGAGGGACTCGCTCGCGTGGATCAGGTTATACCCGTCTACTATTATCATGGCCAAATCCCGGCTTCAGGTCTTAAGACCTGCCCCCATCTGTTGTTCGCTGGCGGAGGGCTTCGAAGAGCAGGACCGCACCAGCGGTGGCCACGTTCAACGAGGAGACCTTTCCCGCCATCGGCAGCCGGGCGAGGAAGTCACAGCGCTCCTTGACCAGGCGGCCGAGCCCCTTGCCCTCGCCGCCGAGTACCATCACCAACGGGCCGGACAGGTCCAGCTCGCAGTACAGCCCGCCGGACTCCGCGTCCGCTCCAACCACCCAGAAACCTTCTTTCTTGAGCCTCACAAGCGAGTTCGCGATATTCGCCACGGACACCACTCTAACGTGTTCGACGGCACCCGCGGACGCACTGTTGACAGCGGGTGTCACCTGGCAGGCACGCCTGCGGGGTATTATCACGCCATCGACACCGGCGGCGTCCGCCACGCGCAGAAGAGAGCCGAGGTTACGCGGGTCCTCAACCCCGTCAAGCGCCAGCAGGAGCGGTGTCTTCCGCGTCTCGAGCCCCGCGACAAGTTCATCAAGGCCGATATAGATGAAAGGCGAAACGCGGGCGACGACTCCCTGGGGTGCGGCAGTGCTCGCGATACGCGAAAGCTCCGCCTTGTCGATCTCGATGATGGGAATCTTTTCGCTTCCGGCAGCGGCCACTATCCGGACGATAACCCCGGTACGCTCGACATTCCTGGCAAGATAGATCGTTTTGACCTCGCGTGGGCCGCGGATCGCTTCCATGACCGGGTTCCTGCCTTCGACCTGGTCGTCGTCCATCTCGGGTGTTTTTCTGGTGTCCATGCGCGGGCGTCCAGCTGTCATGCCGCCTGCACTACCACTCAAGGTGCCAGCGGTAACCGTCCTTTACATCTTCGACACGTACTCCCATGGCGGCCAGACCGTCGCGGATGCTGTCGGCCAGTTCGAAGTTCTTTGTCTGGCGGGCCCGCTCCCTGACACTCAGGAGCAGGTCGATGAGCTGCTCACGGGTCGGGCCGGCGTGTGCCTCAGGTCCTTCGGCCCCGGCCCCGGCCGACCGCGCGGGCTTCCCTTGAAAACCACCCTGGAACAGCCCCAGGGCGCCACAGAGTTTCTCCAGAAGAAGGTCGGCTTCCGACAGCATGAGCTTTGCGGCCGGGGACTTAAAAGCCTGCACCTCTCCCATGTAGATATTTATCTCTTTTACCAGCCCGAATATGACTCCCAGCGCGGCCGCGGAGTTAAAATCGTCATCCATCGCGCTCCTGAAGTCCCGCTCTGCCTGCTCGAAGAAATCAATGACATGAACTTCACGTTCGGAACACGTGGGAGAGGATTTCGAAGAGGCAAACCTGCGCAGCAGGTCTTTCATTTCAAACATGCAGTTCTTCACGCGATCAAGGGAAGCGCTGGCTTCCGCCAGGCTGTCCTTGCCGAAGCTCGAGGGGTTGCGGTAGAGCGTGCCCAGCATCAGCATCCGCACGGTATCGGCGTCGTGCTCCTCGAGGACCTCGCGCAAGAGCCTGATGTTCCCGAGCGACTTCGACATCTTCTCCTGCTCGATGTTGAGCATGCCGCTGTGCGCCCAGTAGCGGGCGAACCGCTCCCCGCCGGAGTACGCCTCGGCCTGCGCTATCTCGTTCTCGTGGTGGGGGAAGATCAGGTCCTGGCCTCCGCCGTGTATGTCAAAACCGTTCCCGAGGTGCTTGACTGACATGGTCGAGCACTCTATGTGCCAGCCAGGCCTCCCCGGCCCCCAAGGGCTGTCCCACGACGGTTCCCCCGACCTGGCCGCTTTCCAGAGGGCGAAGTCGCCTGGATTCCGCTTCTTCCGGCTCTCCTCCTCCGTCTGGCCTGTCGACTGCTGCTCCTCGAGGTTCCTGCGGGAGAGCTTGCCGTACCCCGGGAACTTCGACACCTCGAAGTAAACGTCTCCCCCGGACTCGTAAGCGTAATCTTTCTCAACCAGCCCCCCGATCACCTCGAGCATTTCCGGGATGCAGTCGGTCGCCCGGGGCGCGATGTCAGGGGGCCTGACCCCCAGCGCCGCCATGTCCTCCTCGAACGCGTCGAGGTATTTCCGCGCGACCGCTTGCGGGCTATCACCCTCCTCCGTCGCCCGGTTTATTATCTTGTCGTCCACGTCCGTGACATTCTGGACGAAGGTGACGTCGTACCCGGAGAACTCGAGGTACCGCCTTATCATGTCGAAGTTCAGAAAAGTGCGCGCGTTGCCGATGTGGATGTAGTTGTACACGGTCGGCCCGCACACGTACATCGCAATCTTTCCCTCGTCACGCGGGACGAGGTCCTCTTTCCCGTGAGTCAGGGTGTTATAGATCTTTATGCCCATCGCTTCATCCCGGCTCTGCTTACCCCGTCATCCTTCCGCGGGTTCCTCACCCTCAACTTTCTCTTCCGGCGCTTCTTCGGCCTTCCCCGCAGGACTGCCCCTCCGTACACCCGCGGCTCCCTCGAGCCTGTCCAGCCTGCGCTCCACGGAGTTGAACATGTCGAGTACCGGGTCCGGCAGGTTCTCGTGGTGGAGGTCCACGGGAGAGACGCGCTCGCCGGAGCACACCGTCACCCGCCCAGGCACACCCACAACCGTGCAGTTCGGCGGCACGTCCTGGATAACAACGGCGCCCGCTCCGACCCTCGCGTTGCAGCCTACCGTGATCGGCCCGAGGACTGATGCCCCGGCCGCGACCACCACGTTGTCCTCGATAGTCGGGTGCCTCTTGCCTTTCTCCTTGCCGGTCCCACCGAGTGTCACGCCCTGGTACAGGGTGACGTTGTCGCCGATCTCGGTCGTCTCTCCGATGACGACCCCCATCCCGTGGTCGATGAAAAAGCCCCTGCCGATCGTCGCCCCCTGGTGGATCTCGACGCCGGTCACCAGCCGGGCGAACATCGACAGGAGCCTCGGGGCGAGCGGAACGCCCAACTTGTGCAGGTAATTCGCGACCCTGTGCACCCACAGCGCGTGCAGGCCCGGATACGAAAGGATTATCTCGAGCGCGCCTCCGGCTGCGGGGTCCCGGTCCTTCACGGCCTCTATGTCCTCGCGGAAAACCCTCATCGCCCTGCCTATCAGTCCGGCAAACCCGGTCAAGTTATCATTCACTGCAAACCCCCGGAGTCTTGATGGCGGCCTCGATGCGGTCGGCGCAACCGGCAGGCCCCCAGAACATTATAAGGTACGGGAGGTCCGGGCCGATGGTGAGACCGGTGACCGCGAGCCTGAACGGCCAAAGGACCTTCTTGGCGCCCCATCCCCGCTCTTTGGCAGCCTCGCGCAGGGACAGTACTATGCGCTCCGCGCTCTCACGGTCAGCGGACCGGCTCGAGCGCAGCTCGTCGACGCAGAGCTTCAGGGCTTCATCCAGTACCGGCGATTTTCTTAACTGCTCGAGCGCCTCGTCCGACATCTCTCCGGGGGGCCTCGCGAAGATCCGCACCGGTTCCACCGCGTCCGACAGGGTCTCCATCCCGTTCCGGACAGACGCCACCGCGATCTCCAGCCTGTCACGCGGAAAGCCGAGGACCTCCGCGTTTCCTGCCTTCTCCAGGAACGGTATAACCATGTCGGTCAGCTCGGAGTCCGACAGCATCTTCATGTGCTGGCGGTTGAGCCAGTTGAGCTTGTCGAAGTCAAAGATCGCCTTGCTGGCGGATAACCTGTTTATGCTGAACTCGGATTCAAGTTCGGACAGCGAGAATAGCTCGCGGTCGTCTCCGGGAGACCAGGACAGGAGCACGAGGTAATTGACCAGAGCCTGCGGCAGGTAACCTTTATCGCAGTAATCGGAAACGGCGGTCGCCCCGTGCCTCTTGGAGAGCTTCGACCCGTCCGGCCCCATGAGCAGCGAGTGGTGCAGGAACAGCGGCGGTTTCTGCCCCAGCGCCTCAAACAGCAGGACGTGGCGGACGGCGTTCGTCAGGTGGTCGTCGCCCCTGATGACGTGCGTCACTCCCATGGTCGTGTCGTCAACCACCACCGCAAGGTGGAAGCCGGCGGTGCCGTCGGAGCGAAGGATGATGAAGTCGTCTATCTCGGAAGTGTCTGTCACGACTTCACCGCGCAAAAGGTCGTTCACCGTCACCTTTCCCCCCGGCACGCGGAACCTTATCGCGTAAGGCCTGCCTTCCTCGTCGAGCCCGGCGCGATCCCCGTCCGTCAGGTCGGCGCAGGCCCGGTCGTAGCGCCACGGAAGCCCCTGCTCGATTACGGCCTTCTTCCTTTTCTCCAGTTCCCCGGGTGTGCAGTAACACCTGTAAGCCCTGTCCTGCTCGAGAAGCCTGTCGGCATACTCCCGGTAGATCTCCATCCGCTCGCTCTGCCTGTACGGGCCGTGGTCTCCGCCGACGTCGGGGCCTTCGTCCCAGTCGAGCCCCATCCAGTGGAGCGAGTCGATGATGTCACGCTCGTACTCCTCCGATGAGCGTTCGCGGTCGGTATCCTCGAACCTGAGAATCATCGAGCCGCCCGAACCCCGTGCGACCAGCCAGTTGATCAGCGCCGTCCGCGAGGAACCGAGGTGCAGCTTCCCCGTAGGGCTCGGCGCGAACCTTACCCTCGGCTTTGTTTCGAGGCCTGCCCCTGAGAGTCCCAATCGATCCCCCGTCCGATAAGATAAAACAACATGTTCCTGCGATCATTCCTGAGCGCCGCACGCGTGACCGTACTCTCCCGCCTTGCCCTGGAACCTCTCCCACGACTCCTTCTCCTCGCCCCTGTAGGCGTCAAGCCGCGAGATAAGGATGTCGAAGTCGACCTGGTGGGCGTCGAACTCCGGGCCGTCCACGCAGCAGAACTTCGTCTCTCCGCCGACCTCGACCCGGCAGGTCCCGCACATGCCCGTCCCGTCAAGCATTATCGAGTTAAGGCTCACCAGGGTGGGGATCCCGTGATCACCAGTGAGGAAAGCGACCGCCCTCATCATGGGCACAGGCCCCACGGCGACCACCCGGTCAGGTTTCCACTCACGAGCCGCCCGCTCGAGCAGGGCCGTGACAAAGCCTTTCACACCGACGGAGCCGTCATCGGTCGCGATCTCCAGTTCCGCATCGAGTTTCTCTATCTCGTCGGTCAGTATCAGGTGCTCGCGGTCCTTGGAGCCCAGCAGTATCTTCACCTGGTTGCCCGCCTGGACCATCGCCTTCGCAATGGGATAGATAGCGGCTATCCCCGCTCCTCCACCGACGCAGGCCACGCGTCCCAATTTCTCGGTCTCGCTCGGCCGCCCGAGCGGTCCGACGACATCCGCCAGGCAGTCGCCCACCTCGAGGCGGGAAAGCTTGTCGGTGGTGGTGCCGACGATAGCGAAAACGAAGTCCACCGTTCCAGCCTCTCGCGAAAAGTCCATAAGCGTGAGCGGTATGCGCTCGCCCTTTTCGTCGGTGCGGACGATTATGAACTGACCCGCCATCGCCTTCGGGGGTATGCGCGGGGCCAGGACCCTCATCCGGTAAAGGTCGGGCGCGTACCTGTCTTTTCCTACGATCTCAAATCTTCCTGTCGCCACCTTGGTACTCTCCGTTGGTCAGGCCGTCGCCGGCGCCAGTTCCTCGTCAAGCCTTTTCCTGATCTTCTCGACCTCTTTCACGAAATCAGGGTCGGCGTCGTAAGCCGACCTTCCCTCGCGGTCGGATTTCCTGACCTTCTCGCTGAAGATGATCGACCCCAGGTAAACGAGGTCATCGCCTATGCTTTCCTTCAGGAACTCCACTTCCGACTCGTCCACCATCTTGTTCAGGACAACGAACAACTTCTCCACTCCCAGGTCACGGGCCAGCCGCGCGGTGGTCCTGGCTGTCTGGACGCTCCGCAGGCCCGGCTCTGTCACGATGATGATCGCGTCAACGCTCTCCGAGGTCCCGCGGCCCAGGTGCTCGATGCCGGCCTCCATGTCCATTATCACCACGTCGTCGCGCTCGATCAGGATGTGCCGCAGCAGCGCCTTGAGCAGCACCGACTCGGGACACACGCACCCGCCGCCGCCCTCCTTGACGGTCCCCATCGCCAGCAGCTTCACACCCTCGTGCTCGACGCATATCTGGTCGGGGAGGTCGTCGACCCTGGGGTTCATCTTGAACATCTGGCCGAAAGCGCCGGGCTTGGCGCCGGTGCGCTCCTCCACTATGTTCTTCATCTCCGACAGCGGCACGATGTCGAGGGCCGTCTCGGGCGCGATGCCCAGGGAGACGGCAAGGTTAGCGTCCGGATCGGCGTCGACTGCCAGGACCTTCCTGCCCTCGGCCGCGAAGCTCCGGGCGAGTGCGCCGGCCAGGGTGCTCTTCCCCACTCCGCCCTTTCCGCTGACAGCTAGTTTCAATTCATCCACCCCCTGGAACAAAAAGACGCGCGTTCTAACGAGAATCCATAATAACTGATTTTAAGACGCGGGGCACATTAATCAAGCAGCGGGCGCCGATTTCTCGAGCAGTTCAAGGAACACGCGGACCACCTCGGGGTCGAACTGGGTACCGGCGTTCCTCCTGATCTCGTCCATCGCGTCCCGCCGGGTAAGGGCGGCCCTGTACGGGCGGTCGGAAGTCATGGCCTCGAAAGCGTCCGCCACTGCGATGATGCGGGAACCAAGGGGTATCTTGTCGCCGGCCACGCCCTCGACATAGCCACCCCCGTTGTAATGCTCGTGATGGTGATAGATGATCGGGATGATACTCCCCAGGTGAGGCAGGGGCTCGATTATCTTCATGCTCAGGGTAGGGTGCATCTTGACAGCCGTATACTCCTCTTCGCTGAGCCGTGTCGTCTTGTTAAGGATCCTGTCCGGAACGCCTATCTTGCCCAGGTCGTGAAGCAGCGACGCCAGCCTTATCTCCTCGATCTCGTCGTGCGGCAGTTCCATGCCCTCGGCGATCGCCACCGCGTACTGGGTAACCCTTGCCGAATGGCCTACCGTGTAAGGGTCGCGAGCTTCGATAGCCGCCGCCAGCGAGGCCACCGTCCCCATGTACGTTTCCTGCAGCCTCTCGTACAGCTGCGTGTTTTCGATTGAGATGGCGGCCTGGGCCGCAAAGTTCCTGAACATCTCAACGTCGTCTTCCGTGTAGCGTTCGCCCTGCCTGGTGGTGGCGACGCCTATAACGCCTATCACCCTGTCACGGACCTTCAGGGGAGCGGTGATGCTCCCCTCCACCTCAATTTCCAGGCCGTCGAAGCGCGAGTCGTCCTCGCCCTTCCGCAGAACGACCACCTCACCGTGCGCGAACACCCAGTCCGCGACCCGCCCTGTCGATTTCTCGCCTGCGCCCGGCGCCCGGGGGCCGACACTGGCGGTGGTCTTAAGGTGACCCATCATCCGGTCCGGCAGCATTATAAAACCGCGATCGGCGCGGGACAGTGCGTTGGCCATTTCGAGCATGCCGTGCAGC
>Ga0315288_10000959_pt1 | contig 36599 bp, 29 predicted proteins | sample YL17G11_20_MG_FD_203454 | JGI IMG/M metagenome (GOLD analysis project Ga0315288, IMG submission 203454) | Sediment microbial communities from Yellowstone Lake, YNP, Wyoming, USA - YL17G11_20 | ecosystem: Environmental > Aquatic > Freshwater > Lake > Sediment | place: USA: Wyoming | collected...
TTACTTCTCCTTGAAGATCATTCAAGCTTTTGCCAACTAATCGGGAGATGAACCTGATATTATAACAGAAAAAGACAGACCGATATCGGATTGGGCCCCCGAATGAAAAGTATTTGTTTGGGAAGAAGACAAGACCGGCCGGGAAGGAACCGCGACAGGTCCCTAACCACGATATATTTGATAATCGCCGGGCTGGCCGCGGCCATTATCTTCGCGTCCTGCGGCCCGAAATCCGACCGAGCCCTGATCGAAGATCTCATGGACAGGATCGGCGGTTGGGCGGAAGACCGAGACGCGGAAAGGATCCTCGGCGTCCTTGACGAGAGTTATGCCGATTTCGAGGGCCGGGACAAAGCCGCCACCCGGATGCTTCTCCAGGATTATTTCGGGCGTTACCGGGGGATCGTCATCCATGTCCTGGCGACCCGGATCGATGAAATCAAGGCCGGCCGGGCCTCCATCCGTACGGACATGGCGGTCTCATCGGGACCGGCTGAATTCTTCCGCAAGCTCGTTCGATACTCGGCCGACAATTACCGTTTCCGGTTCTTGCTGGCCAAGACGGGGATCAACTGGAAAATCACCTCGGCCGAATGGGACGAGATTTCGCCGGATGAGCTCTTCCCCGAATCGCGCACGATTTTGAAGAAAATCCTGCCGGGAACCTGAAGATCAGTTGTTGGCAAAGGAGCGGAGCTTCTCGCTGGCGGTGGATTGCTGCAATTTCTTCAAGGCGCGCGTCTCGATCTGGCGGATCCGCTCCCGGGTCAGGTTGAGGTGCCGCCCCACTTCCTCGAGGGTATGCTCCGACTCGCCGCCGATCCCGAACCTCATCTTCAAGACCTCGTTTTCCCGCTCCGTCAGGCTCTCCAGGGCCAGCGCGACCTGCTCCTTGAGGCTGGTGAAGATAACGGTGTCCGGAGGCGAGGGCATGTCCTTGTCCTCGATGAAATCGCCGAGCTGGGCTTCGCCGTTGACGCCGATCGGCGTTTCTATGGAAACAGGATCCATGGTGGACCTCATGATCTCATCCACCTTCTTAAGAGGGAGGTGGGTCCTCCGGGCTAATTCTTCGGCCGTGGCGTCGCGGCCTTTTTCCCTGATGATCTCCTGGGAAGCCTTATTCAGCCGATGGATGGTCTCGGTAAGGTGGACGGGCAGGCGGATGGTCCGCGACTGGTCGGCGATGGCCCGGGTGATGGACTGGCGAATCCACCAAGTGGCGTAGGTCGAGAATTTATAGCCTTTCCGGTGATCGTATTTTTCCGCCGCGCGCATCAGGCCGATGTTACCCTCCTGGATCAGGTCGAGCAGGGAGAGGCCGCGGTGCTGGAATTTCTTGGAGATGGCGATCACCAGGCGGAGGTTGGCTGAGACGATCTCGTTCTTGGCCCGGTCGCTCATGGTTTTCCCGGCCAAGAGAGTACGCAGGATGGCGCGGGCACTGGCCCGAACGTTCGTTCTCTTATCTTTCTGGGCTCCGCGCAAACGCGTGGCGATCTCTTCCGTGAACCGATCCCGGAAATCGGCGCGGACGGGCAGGTCCTGGACAATATGCATCATATCCGCCACGATGCGTCCCCGGCGGATCAGATTCTTTTTTCCCGGACGGAGCCGGCTGAGGCGAGATCGCAACCTTTTGATTTTCCGGACAGCATCCAAAAACTGCCTTTTCCTCAAGTCGAGGTTCTCGGGAGAAATTTCTTCGCCCTGGAAATCGCAGACCTCACGCAAGGATTCGGAATTCTTCCGAAGGCTTTCGCCGATGGCGAGGATAGCCTCATAGGTGTAGAGAGTTGAGGCCAGGGCCTTAGAAATCAGGCGGCGTCCTTTCTCCATCCTCTTGGCCAGCTGGATCTCCCCCTCGCGCGTGAGCAGGAGGATCCGGCCCATGTCCCGGAGGTAAATGCGGACAAGGTCGGCGACGCCGATCGACTCCGGTGAAGATTTCTCGACGGCGGGTTCTCCGGAAGCCGTCGACCCGGTCTCTTCGCGAAGAGAGACGTCGGAGAGTCCGCTTCCTTCCAGGCCCGTCAGGCCGGCCCGGGAGTCTTCGGACAATCCCTCGGCCCAGGAAAAGCCGCCGACTTCCCGCGGGACAGGGTCCGATTCGCCCTCCAGGGTCATCAGGCGGAGCATATGGTCTTTCTCGTAACGTTCTTCTTTGGACATGATGTTTATTCCCCTATTAATCCTATAAATCTTATATAATAACTAAGATTCTGTCAAGAGCGTTGCAAATATATTTTGTTATTTTTGAAACGCCTTCTCCGGGAAAGGTTTCGGCGCTTCTTCGTCCCCTCCCGGCGCCATTCTCCCCGCGCCCCGCCCCTGATCCGTTTCCCGTTTCGCAGCGCGGGCCGCGACTCTCGGGCCAGGATTGGCCGGGAGGGGTAAGGATGCTGGCTGTAGGGGGAATAAGCGAAAGGGGGTTTTGGGAGGGTTAGGTCCTGCCCAGCCAGCACAACAGAACCAAATTTATTATAGCATGTTGTCAAGAGAAATGATAGGAATTCTAGGAAAATTTTAAAAAAATTTTTCCGAGGGGACGCTGGCCCGGCGAAGCCGAGACTCATGGGATTCACAGCCCCCCTTCAAACCATCGATCCCGGCTGCCCCGGATCGCCGTCCTGATCCCAGCGGGATGCTTGCGTAAATCATCCTTTTTTTGCCGGCCCACGCTGAGAATCGAACACTCCCAAGATGATGTAAGTTTGATGGCAATTATCCTGAAACTATGTTAATCTGCGTTACTCATTAAGTTTAGGCTGGAGAGACGGGATCAATGAATGATCCAGGGGGGAGGGCCGGGATGGGCGAAGCGGCTATAGTGGGACTTCGGGATCGAGCCCGTGCGGGCCTTCCCCTATATGGAACCCGGTTTATAAATAATGCAAGTTAATTATACTTCTTATATTTTATGACCGGGCGGAAAGGAGGTCCGATGCATTTGACCCACCGTTATCAAAAATCGATGATCCTTGTGTTGACCATGCTCGTGGCCGGTTTAGGAACCATCACCGGGTTTCAGGCCCAGCCGCAGGGCCAAGCCCAGGCCCCACCGGCGCCGGCCTCGGCCATGCGGACCGATGACCTGGACCAGTTCACCTGGCGGCATATCGGGCCGTTCTCTTTCTCCGGCCGGATCGCCAATTATGCCGTGCCTCGAGGACAAAGCCTGACATATTATGTTCTCACGGCCAGCGGCGGGCTCTGGAAGACCGTGGACGGTGGAATTCATTTCGAACCGATCTTCGACCGCTACGGCAATATGAGCATGGGCTTCATGGCCGTCTCGCCCTCCAATCCGAACATCCTTTACCTGGGAACAGGCGAGCCGATGCACGCCCGCTCCAGCGCTCACGGCAACGGAATGTGGAAATCCACGGACGCCGGCAAAACCTGGACCAATATCGGATTGAAACAGAGCTATTACATATCCAAGGTGGAAGTGGATTTCAAGAATCCGGACATTGTTTATATCGCCTGCGAGGGCAAGCTCTATGACAACGAGATGGATTGCGAACGCGGGCTCTACAAAACGACCGACGGCGGCAAGACCTGGACGCACGTCCTCGACCTCAAAGACAGGGGAGTCGGCGACTTCGTCATCGACCCGATGAACTCGGACATGGTCATCGCCGCAGGATACAAGATCTACCGCCGCGCCTGGACGTACCTGGACAGGCAGGACGGGAACGCCATCTATAAGACAACCGACGGCGGCAAGACCTGGAAGAAACTGACCGCCGGATTGCCTTTTGACGCCATCAAGACCGGCCGGACCGGCCTGGCCATCTTCGAGAAAAACCCGAAGATCGTCTACGCCCGGGTCGACGAGGAGGTCGACTGCGGCCTGAACGAACGGGAAAACGCGTCCCTCTACCGGGAAGGAGGCGTCTTCCGGGACGGCTTTTATTTTAAAAAATTCAAGAATTTTAAAATCAACGCCGAGCTGGCCAAATGGGTCAAGTTCACTCCTTTGACGGCCGATTCGGAAAGAGACCTGACGACCAAGCTCAACGACCTGATCAAGGACAAAGATTTTCAGAAGAAGATCGAAGTCGACGCGACGAAATTCTATCAATCCGCCCGCAAGGTCTTTGCCAAGGACGCCGACGTCCTGGAGAGCATCTCCGACGTCGAGAACCTCCTCAAGGAAATCCAGAAGGAATCGACCACGGGCCGCGTCCAGGCCCTCAACCGCCATCTCCTTCAGACCCTTTACGGCGGCTGCCTGGCCATCCTGCCGCCCGTGAAAAAATCGGGCATCCTCTACCGGTCGGACGACCAGGGCGAAACCTGGAAAAAGATGACCGAGTACAAACTGACGGGCGGCAGCGACGTCGTCAATCAAACAGAGGCGGGCTATTACGGCCGCATCCTCGTCGATCAGACCAACGACCAGGTGATTTATTGCCCCGAGACCATAACCACGGTGTCCAGGGACGGCGGCAAGACCTTTAAGAACGCCGGCTGGGAAGGGAACATGAAGACGCACGTCGACCACCGGGCCGCCTGGCTGGATCCTGCCAATCCCCTCCACATTCTTAGCGCCAACGACGGCGGCGTAAGCGAGTCTTGGGACGGCGGCCTGCACTGGAGCCAGAAAGAGACGATCAGCGCCCAGCAGTTCTACGATATCTCGGTAGACAACGAGCAACCCTACAACATCATGGGAGGAACCCAGGACAACGGCTGCTGGCTGGGGCCATCCCAAACGCGGAACCAGTACGGCGTATTCCCGGCGGACTGGACATACCTGCCCACGGGAGACGGCTTTTATGCGGTCCGCGATTGGTGGAATCCCGAATACGTCTATTATGAGAGTCAGTTCGGGTCATCGAGCCGGATGAACATCCAAACCGGCGAGATCACCTCGTTGGCCAAGCGCAATACGCCCGAGGAGAATGCCGAGGGAAAACCGGCTCAAAGGTATCAGTGGAACGCCCCGATCGTCCTCTCGCCCCACAATCCGGGAATCGTCTATGTCTGCTCCCAATACGTCCACCGCTCCCTGAGCCGAGGCGAAAGGGGCTCCTTCGTCACCATCAGCCCGGACTTGACCAAAGCCAGCAAGGAACGGATCGATCTCTCCAAGAAAACAAACCTCCAGTACGCGACGATCTACACGTTCGCCGAATCGGCCAAGAAACCCGGGCTCTACTGGGCCGGGACCGACGACGGCAACATACAGATGTCGCCCGACGGCGGCGTAACCTGGATCAACATCACCAATCAGTTCTATGACGCCGCCGGCAAGCCCAAAAAAGGGATCAAAGGCGCCCTCATCCCTTACGACCGGTGGGTCAAGCGAGTTTTACCGTCGCAGCACGACGAAAACACCTGCTATGTGGCCTTCAACGGATACCGGACTCACAACGAGGACAAAACCTGGTTGTACGTCACTCGTGACCTGGGAAAGACCTGGGAAGATATCAGCGGAAATATGATGAACCCGGTCTACGATATCGAGGAGGACCCGGCCAATCCCAACGTCCTCTTTCTGGGCACGGACTACGGCGTGTTCGTGACGATGGACCAAGGGAAGTCCTGGGTCAACATGTCGATGTCCGCGCCCCAGGTCATCATCAGGGATCTGGCCATCCAGAAGCGGGACCGGGATCTCATCATCGGCACCTACGGCCGCGGCATTTACATCGCCGACATCGGACCCTTCAAGGAGTTCAAGAACGAGGTCTTCCAGAAGGACGCCCACCTGTTTGACATCGAGGAGTGCATCCGCTGGAACCGTCTGGAGCGCAAAGGGCCGAGCTTCGGCGAGATGGCTAAAGTGAACAATCCTCCGCTGGGCGCTAACATTTACTACTATTTAAAGACCACGGCCAAAACCGCCACCGTCACAATCAAGGACCTGGAGGGGAATTTCATCCAGGAAATCAGCGGCAAGGTCGGCAATGGCATCCAGAGGGTTTTCTGGTCCTTGAACAGGAGGGTGGACCAGGCAAAGCTGCAGGCCATGAGCCGCGAAGATCGGGAGCGGGCGACGCAACTGAACAACGGAACCTACAAGGTCACACTGAGCGTGGACGGCAAGGAAGTCGCCGTCAAGGACTTTATCCTCTCCCCGGACCCGATGTTCAAATAAAACCGACGCTTTTTCCCCGGGGCGGGCGTCCTCAGGGGGACCCGCCCCGGGAATTCTTGCCCTTCGGCCTTCCCAACGATCAGCCTTCCGGGGAGCCGAGCGAAAAAAATCACCCTGCAATTCATCCTAAAGGGTGATGGAGAAGGGGGTGAGCCTCCGCCATAATTCTCTTGCTTGAAAAGGACAATACGTCTGTATAGAATCTCGGGCCGCGGAAAAGCCGGTGTTTAAGAAAAATGCCAAAGCCAGGAAAGAATTGGCCGGAAAGAACCGGAGAAAAGAGGATCGACTCCGGGAAGAAAACAAGGTCGTCTTCAGCCTGGAACCGAGCTCCGGGAATTCCGAGCCGGCCGAGAGCTATTGCGCCCTGACCTTCGACCTGTCTCCCGGCGGGGTGCGCATCATCACCCGCACCCCCATTCTCCCCGGCGGCCTGATGTGGATGGAACTGGGCCTTTCTCGGGTTCACAAGCTGATCCATATCACGGGCACGATCCTCTGGGTCCGCCAGCTTTTCAACGTAGCCCTTTACGAAGCCGGGATCGAATTCACAAAAATCTCATCCAAGGACCGGATGCTCCTTTTGAGCTACATTTACAAACGAGACCTTGAACTCTGAAAGGCTTCATTCGTCGGTTCCTCCCTCCGAACCATTGACAGTCCGAAATGGCTTTGTTAAAGTCAAAACAACATTAAAACTGGAAAGGAGGAGTCTTTATGGCCGAAACGATCAAGAGGCGTGATTTCTTCAGGAAAAGCATGAAGGCCGGCCTGGTCGCGGCCGCCGGAACCCCAATCCTGGCGCGTCTTTCGCAGAGTTCCCTGCCGGCGCAGGCCAAAGGACCTGTGGATGTGGCCGCCGTTTCCGGAAGCGATTACCTGCAGAGCGCGATCAAAGCCGTCGAGATTCTGGGCGGGATGAAGACCTTCGTCCCCAAAGGCTCTCGCGTGGCTTTGCTCCCCAACGTGCAGAGCCGTAATCCCGGGACGTTCACCAAACCCGAAATCCTCCGCGCCGTCATTCGCATGTGTAAAGAGGCGGGAGCCAAGGAGGTCAACATCCTCTCCTGGCAGCCCATGAAAAGCTGGGAAGATTGCGGATTGGCCCGGCCGGCGGCCGAGGAAGGAGCCGCGCTTAAGCTGTTCGAGGTCAAGGACGAGAACTTCAAAAAAATCCCGATCCCGGACGGGAAGAATTTCAAGGAAGCCATGATCCTGGCCGATCTTGACAACAACGACATCCTGATCAACATGCCCATCACCAAGAACCACGCCGGGAACAAGTTTACCGGAACCATGAAGAACCTGATGGGTCTGAATTCCCGGCCTTCGAACCGCACCTTCCATAAGGACAACTGGACTACAGACCTGAGCGCCATCGAGTTCCTCGACCAGTCGATCGTCGACCTGAACAAGGTCATCAGGCCCACTCTGAATATCGTGGATGCCACCGAGTTCGTCGTCACCAACGGACCGATGGGCCCCGGCGAGCTCCTCAAACCGGCGAAAGTCGTGGCCGGAGTCGACAGGGTGGCGGTGGACGCCTATTGCTGCACGCTATGGGGCCTCAAGGGCGAGGATATCTTCATGATCAAGCAGGCCAACGCCCAGAACCTCGGCCGGATGAACCTGAATTCGGTGAAAATCCGGGAAGTCAAGATCTAGCCTGCATTATTCATAAATTTTAAGCTGGAGAGACGGAATCAATGAATGCTTCAAGGGGGAAGGCCGGGATGGACGAAGCGACCATGTCGGGACTTCGGGAGCGAGTCCCTGCCGGCATTACTCACAAATCCCGCATAAAAAAGCTGGAATCGCCATGCCCACCCGGGGGGACGGGCGGGATGGATGAAGCGACCATAGTGGGACTTCGGGAGCGAGTCCATCCCGGCCGTCCCCCCATATAGAACCAGGTTTATGAATAATGCAGGCTAGGACGACGATTTTGAGGCCGTTCCCACTCAGCCCGAGATTCATTTTCCTCGTTTTGATTCCGGTATTATGTCTACCCCTTGATTCTGCGGCCGGCAAGCGGGTTGAGCTGAAACTGCTGCTCCCGGGGGTCGGTGATGCGACCGGCTGGAAGTCCGCCGGAGAGCCTCAGGAATACGCGGGCGAAGATCTTTACGCCTACATCGACGGCGGCGCGGAGATCTACCAGGAATACGGGTTCGTCCGAGTCATCGTCCAGGACTACAAAAATCCATCAGGAAAATCCATAACGCTTGAAATCTACGAGATGAAGGACCCGGGCGCGGCCTACGGGATGTATTCTTTCAAAAAAAGCGCCTCCGGGCAAGACCTGGAATGGGAGCCGGAGTCGGAAGCGCAGCTCTCGGATTATTACCTCAACCTCTGGAAAGGCCGCTATCTCGCCACCCTGACGGGATTCGGAGAGGACGCGAACACGCGTGATGGGTTGATCGGTCTCGGCCGAGCCGTCGGAGCCAAAATCCGCGAAACGGCGGCTAAGCCGTCGGTTGTGACGCTTCTTCCCGATCCCGGGGGCACTAAAGCCGGAATCAAATATTTCAAGGGCAATTTGGGGATGTTCAACATCTATGCCTTCGCCCCAGCTTCGGTTTTCGGAGTCGAGGAGGGAGTCAAGGGGGATTACGAAAACGGAGGCCAAATTATCATCCTGAAATATATCGGCCCGGAAAAGAGCCGGGCCAGGTTTGAGGCCGCCGGGAAAGGCTTTGCCAAGAACCCCAAATACAGCCGATTTCGCCTCCTCGCGGATGATCTTTTTTCCATGAAGGACGACGCGGGCCGGACCGTCACGGTTTTTCGGTTGGGCGAGTATCTTTCGATCGCCGTGGGCATGGAAACATCAGCGGCCAAGTCATACTTCAGCGCTATCGAGATGAAAACAGGCAGATCATAAATTCTCCGCAAGAGAAAGGAGGAGGAATGTTTACGAGCAAAGAGGCCTTTCTGGCCGCATTCAGATTCATCCCGTTCGGCCTCGTCGTCCTTCTGGCTTTTTCCGGCCTGAGCGCTCAGAAAACAGAAAAACCCATTCTGCACGGCAGGCACTGGGTGGCCATCACGGGCAAGCCGCTGGCCGCAACCGCGGGCGCCATGATGTTCCAAAAAGGCGGAAATGCGGTCGACGCTGCGTGCGCCATGCTGGGTGCAGTTTGCACCATGCACGATGTCCTGAGCTGGGGAGGGGAAACCCAAGCCTTGATCTATAATCCACATACGAAAAAAGTGATCGGCGTCAATGCCCTCGGTGTCGCGCCCACCGGCGCTACGGCGGAGTTTTACAAGACCAAGGGATACAAATATCCACCCGCTACCGGCCCTCTCTCGGCGGTGACGCCGGGAACTCCGGGCGGCCTGATAACCATGCTGGCGGAATTCGGCACGCTCAGCCTCAAAGACGTGCTCTCGCCGGCCATCCGGATGGCCGAGGGCTATCCTATGGAAGCGGATACGGCCAACCGTATCGAAAAAGACAAGGACAAAATCAAGCTGTGGCCCTATTCCAAGGCGATATTCCTGACCCATCCGGGAGAGAAACGCGAAGCCCCCTATCCCGGAGAGGTGTTCCGGCAGCCCGACCTTCTGGCCACTCTCAATAAGTTGGTCAAGGTCGAACAGGCCGCCCTATCAAAAGGGATGTCCCGCAGAGAAGCCATCTTCGCGGCCTATGACTTGTTTTATCATGGAGAGATTGCCCGGGAGTTCGTCCGGGGATTCCGGGAGCAGGGCGGGCTCATCACCATGGAAGACCTGGCTCGTTGGAAGGTCTATCTGGAAGAGCCGGTCCAGGCCAACTACAAGGGCATCGACGTCTACAAGCTGACCGCCTGGGTGCAGGGTCCGGTCATGCTCCAATGCCTCAACATGCTCGAAAACCTGGACCTCAAGGCCATGGGCTACAACTCCGCGGCCTACATCCATGCCCTCTACCAGGTAATGAACCTGGCCTTTGCCGACCGCGACTTCTACTATGGCGATCCTTATTTCCCGCCCGAAGGACCTATCAAGGGTCTCCTCTCCAAGCAATACGCCAAAGACAGGCTAAAACTCCTGCGGCAGGACGCCAACGATCCCGGAATCAAGCCCGGCGACCCTTATCCCTATGAAGGCAGGAAAAACCCCTTCCTCGGCCTCCTCGAGAAATGGCAAACGGCTGAAAATAAAAAAAGCGAAGCCTGGAGCCAGGCCGAGATGGAAGAATTCGAGACGACCTTCCGCGCCGGAACCACCTCGATACAGGCCGCGGATGAGAACGGCTGGGTTGTCTCGGTGACCCCGAGCGGCGCTTGGGTCCCGGCCGTCATCGCCGGAAAAACGGGCATTGCCGTCAGCCAGCGCGCCCAGAGCTTCGTCTTGAACGAGGAGGAGAATCCCTTCAACGTCATCCAGCCGGGGAAACGGCCCCGGGCCACCCTCACTCCCGGGCTGGCGCTCAAGGACGGAAAACCCTATCTCTCCTTTGCCGTCCAGGGCGGAGACACGCAGGACCAGAACCTTCTCCAGTTCTTTCTGAACGTGGTCGAGTTCGGCATGAACGTCCAGGAGGCCTGCGAGGCGCCCAATATTACGAGCTACCAGATGCGCAGTTCGTTCGACAACCACGACTCCGTGCCGGGCAAGCTCGAGCTCAACGAAAAAACGACAGCCGATGTGCGGCGCAAGCTCGAGGCCATGGGCTATAAACTGACCTTCAATCCGTATACCTCGGGACCGATTAATGCCGTTTTCTTCGATCATAAGCACGGCACATTGTGGGGCGGGTCGAGCAATTACGGCGATGATTACGGAGTCGTCTGGTAAAGGGGAAAAGAACGACGGGCAGCAAATTCCGGCCTGCTAAGATGACCGATAGAAAGGAAGGTTCATATGACAGACCAAGATCTGTTAAACGATTTCCTGGAGATTCATCCCCGGATCCGGGGCCGCTTCCCCCAGGTTGAGGACGACGGCTGCGGAAACCGGCGAATCCACTTGAACTGCGCCGCCGGCACGCTGATGGTGGACACGGCCGCCGCGGCGCTTGCCGGCTCGGCCCTGAACTCAAATCCGCAGCCGGGCGAACGCTATCCGGCTGAGATAGCAACCCGCAATCTTCATGAAAAGGTAAGGGAGTTCGTGGCCGATTTCCTCCAGGCGCCTTCCTCCCAGGAGGTCAGCTTCCATTTTTCCACCACGAACGCCCTTTTCAACCTGGCTTTCTCCCTGAGGAATCTCCTTAAAAAGCATAATAACCTCATCGTCACCGACCTCGACCACATGGCCAACATCTCACCCTGGGAAACAGTCTATGGTGAAGGCCGCGGCTGCGAAATCCGGAGAGCGCGAATCGACCCGAAAGGCTTCCTGGACCTGGAGCATCTCGTTTCCCTCGTCGACGGGAAAACGGGGCTTGTCGCCGTGACCATGGCTTCGAACAGCTTCGGCTCCGTGGTTCCCATCCGCGAGCTCACCGCCCGGGTCAAAGAAAAATCCCCATTCTGTCTGGTCTGTGTCGACGCTGTCCACCATGCCCTGCACGGTCCGATCGACGTCCAGGATATCGGTTGCGATTTCCTGGCATTCTCCGGTTACAAGCTCTTCGGCCCGATGATGGGCGTGCTCTGGGGAAAGCTCGACCTTCTGGAGAAGCTCTCTCCATACCGAGTGGAAACGAACAAGAACAAGCCGCCTTATAAATTCGAGCAGGGGACGCTGAACAACGCCGCCCTGGCCTCGCTCCAGGCCGCGCTTGAGTACCTGCTCTGGCTGGCCGCCGAAACAGCCGGTCCCGATCGAAAACCCCAAGACAGAAGGGGTGCGTTCACCCTTGCCCTAAAGGCTGTAGCCAACTATGAATCCGAGCTGACGCGCATCGTACTCGAGGGCTTTCAGAATCTTGACCCGGGGAAAATCAAACTTTACGGGCCATCAGACCTGCAATCTCAATTTTTCCGGGACCCGACCTTCCTGTTCGAATCGGAGGACCGGAGCGCATCGGAGCTCAAGTCCTATTTCTGGAGTGATGCGGGAATCCAGGTCGCTGAAGGAACCCATTATTCGGCCGCGGTCTACAGGCACCTCAAGAAGCCGAATCTCTGCCGGGCCAGCCTGGCCCATTACAATACCGTGCGTGAGGCCAAAATCTTCCTGGAATCCCTTGAACGGATAGCGAAATAATATTATGGTATGGAGAAGATGGACTTGCTCTCTATCCGGTTTTTTAAAGACGTTTTCTCATCGTTCTCTCTCTGCGACTGGGGAAATCTCCCAATTTTTTTAAAGATATTTTCGCCCCCCGGCAAGCCGATCTGTTCTGGGAATGGGTCGCCGGGGATTCCAATTTTAAAGGAGGAGCCATGAAAAAGCGCTTGATGTGGTGCCTGTTCATCGGCTTTGGCTTTCTATGTCTTTTTCTCTCCGGCCAAACGAACGACGCCAAGGCGGCGAATCTTCTGGCCAAGGAAGCCTTTATGGAAATGGAATCGATCGGCAGCCCCCAGATATCTCCCGACGGAAAACAGATCCTCTTCACCCGGAGCTGGTCGGATAAGATGAACGACCAGACGCGCTCCAATCTCTGGATCGTGGATGTCGAGGGCCAGCGCGCCCGGGAGCTGACCCACGGCAATTGGCGTGACTTTTCGCCGGCCTGGAGCCCTGACGGTAAGAAAATCGCCTTCCTGTCCGAGCGGGATGAGACGACCCAGGTCCATGTCATGTGGTTGGACACGCGCGAGGTCGCGCAACTCACCCACTTGGAACGGGCTCCCGCCAACCTTACCTGGTCTCCCGACGGACGGAAGCTGGCTTTCACCTCCTTCCTCCCGGATGATAAGAACCCTCTGCCGGTTAAGCTTCCCGAGCGGCCGTCAGGAGCCAAATGGGCTGCGGCCGCGGTCATCGTGGACCGACTCGCCTGGAGATCGGACGGCCGCGGCTTTCTCCCCAAAGGATACACTCATATCTTCACCATCGATGCCGAGCTGGGCGGCACGCCCCGCCAGATAACTTCAGGCGACTACTCCCACAATGACCCCCAGTGGTCGGCTGACGGAAAGAAGCTCTACTTTTCAGCCGTCCGAAAGCCGGACGCCGAATACCAGCGCGACGACTCGGAGATATACTGTATTGACATGGATACGCTCGAAGTCAAAGCCCTGACCGACAGGAAGGGACCAGACGGCGGAGCCCGCGTGTCGCCTGACGGGAAGTGGATCACTTACACCGGTTATGACGATAAAAATTACACCAGCCACCTTTCGAGCATCTATCTCATGGACGCGTCCGGCGGGAATAAGAAACTTCTGGCCGGGGACCTTCCCGACTCTCCATCCGCCTTAACGTGGGCGGCGGATAACTCGGGCCTCTACTACCTTCAGCCCGAGCGCGGGAAGATCAACCTCGTTTTCGTGGCGCTCGACGGAAAGGCCAGGAAGATCACGGAGGCCGTCCAGGTTCTGTCCGGGCTTTCCATCGCCAAAACAGGTCAGGCGGCAGCGACCGTCTCCAGCTTCATCAAGCCGGGATATCTCGTCACCTTCAACGTCCAGAAACCCGCGGCCTTGAAAACGCTGGTCGACGTCAACGAGGACGTGCTCGGCGGCCTCAAGCTGGGCCAGGCCGAGGAACTGGGCTTCAAGGCTCCGGACGGCCTGGACCTACAGGGATGGCTCATCAAGCCGGCCGAGTTCGAATCCGGCAAGAAGTATCCCATGCTCCTCTGGATCCACGGCGGCCCCTGGTCTATGTATTCGGTCGCCTTCAATTGGGATTGGCAATGGTTCGCGGCCTCGGGCTACGCCGTTTTCTATATGAACCCGCGGGGCAGCACGGGCTACGGGCAGGATTTCGTCAATGGCATCCAATATTCCTATCCTGGGAAGGATTACGACGACCTGATGGCCGGAGTGGACGCAGCCCTGGCCAAGGGATTCATCGACAAGGATAACCTCTTTGTCTGCGGCGGAAGCGGGGGAGGCGTTCTCACGGCCTGGATCGTCGGCCACACCAACCGATTCCGCGCGGCCGTCTCGATGAGGCCTGTCATCAACTGGCATTCCTTTGTCGGCACTACGGACGGGTCGGACTGGTACAAACAGTTCAAAAAATATCCCTGGGAAGATCCGAAGGAATACGCCGCACGCTCGCCCCTGAATTACGTGGCCAACGTCCAGACCCCAACCATGGTCATGACCGGGGAGGCCGACCTGCGCACCCCGATCGGCCAGAGCGAGGAGTACTATCGGGCGCTTAAAATGCTCAAGAAAGAGACCCTGCTCGTGAGGATGCCCGAGGAATATCACGGCTGGCGCCGGCCGTCACACCGGCTGCTCCAGGACCTCTATCTCATGGCCTGGTTCGAAAAATACAGAGTCAAGCAGGGTGCAGCGGGGAAGTAAGGTCTATCCGGAGAAATGAAACGGGCTGGCGAGATGCCGAAGAAAAGGACAAGGGGAAATTCTCCGTGAATAAAGCGGCTCTTATTTTCGGCGCGGGTTTTATTTTTCTTGCGGGGGCGGCACGGGCTGACGGGGCCAGGCAGAACCCCCTGGTCCTTATCCAAACCGAGCTCGGGGACATCAAAGCCGAAATATTCGAGAGCAAGGCTCCCGTCACCGCGTCCAACTTCCTCCGCTACGTAGACGAGAACCGTTATGAAGGAGCGACTTTCTACCGGGTATTCAAACCCGATAACCAGCCGGATACGCTTATCAAAGTCGAACTCGTCGAGGCCGGACTCCGGCTGGATGTCCGGACCAAGCGTCTGCCTCCCATCCCGCATGAGACCACGGCCATGACCGGAATCCTGCACAAAGACGGCGCGCTTTCCCTGGCCCGGGGAAAACCCGGGACGGCCGGCTCCGAATTTTTCATCTGCATCAACGACCAGCCCGAGATGGATTTCGGCGGCCGGAGGAACCCTGACGGTAAGGGATACGCCGCCTTCGGCCGGGTCATCGAGGGCATGGCCGTCGTCCGCCGCATCCAGCAGATGCCGGCCGACGGCCAGGTTCTCATCCAGAAGGTCCGGATCAAAAACATTATCAGGGTTTCGCTTCCCATCAAAAACTCGGATGTCCATGTTCCCGGGCATTATGATTAAAAAGGAACGACGGCAGATATGACGAGAGCCGGATATGCCGACCTGAAGATTTTAAAAAAGACGACCAAACTGGAGGGAGGATGATGAACCGCTTCGTTCGAAGGCGTCAGAGGTTCTTTTTGCTGGGGATTCTCGCCCTAACAGGGCTTCTTGCCTGCCGCAGTGGAAACGGCCGCAATTCCGGCGTCAGCTCGACCGGCACCATCGAAGTGGATGAGGTCCGCGCCGCCTTCAAGATGGGCGGTCAGGTCACTAAGCTTCTCGCGGAGGAGGGAAGCCGCGTCAAGGAGGGAGACCTTATCGCCGTCCTCGACAGCTCAAGCCTCGCCATCCAGCTTTCTCAAACCGAGGCCGGGGTTCGGCTGGCCGATTCCCAGCTCCGTCTTTTGCTCAAGGGCGCGCGGTCCGAGGACATCCGGCAGGCTGAGGAACTTCTCAAGCAGACCGAAGCCGGCCTTTCCACCGCCCGCCAAGACCTGAAACGGGCCGGGGATCTCCTGGAGAAGGGGAGCGTTACGCAAAAAATCAGGGATGATGCCGAAGCCCGCTTCACCGTGGCCCAGGCGCAGTACAACGCCGCCGCCGAAACCCTGAAAAAAGCGAAAAACTTCGCCCGGCCCGAGGAGGTCGAAGCGGCCCGGGCGCGGCTTGCCCAGGCCCAATCCGCAGTCGACCTCTTGAAAAAGTCGATCGCCGACTGCTCGCTCATTTCGCCGGCGTCCGGGATCGTCACCCACAAAGCCGTTGAGCAGGGCGAGTTTGTCGCGCCGGGCGCGGCCGTTGTCACCATCTCCCGGCTCGACACAGTCTTCCTGATGATCTATGTGCCCGAGGCCGACCTCGGACGGCTCCAACTGGGGGATGCGGCCGAAGTCCGGGTCGATTCTCATCCCGGCCGGGTCTTTCCCGGAAAAGTCGTCTATCTTTCGCCCGAGGCGGAGTTCACCCCGAAAAACATCCAGACCAAGGAGGAACGGGTCAAGCTGGTTTTCGGAGTGAAAATCGAGATTGAAAACAAAGACCTGGCGCTCAAGCCGGGGCTTCCGGCGGACGCCGTCCTCAAACCGAAGTCCTGAGCGGGAATCCGACCGAGAGGGAAAGAGAGTCGTTCGAGAGAGGCCTGAACGGAAGCCGCGGACATGGACATCGTTGTCAGAACGCAGAACCTCGATAAGAGCTTCGGCGAGATCCGGGCCGTGGAGAATCTCAACCTGGAAATCGGCCGGGGTGAGATGTTCTGCCTTGTCGGGCCGGACGGCGCCGGGAAAACGACCGCTATCCGGCTTCTCTGCGGAATCCTCAAACCGACATCGGGGAAGGTCGAACTCCTGGGCTATGAGCTGGAAAAAAACCGCGATATGCTCAAGAGCCGGATCGGCTATCTCTCCCAGAAATTCAGCCTTTACGGCGACCTGACGGTCGATGAGAATATTGAATTCTTCGCCGAAATCCACGGAGTCGGAGATTACCGCCGGCGAAGGAATGAGCTGCTCGAATTCACCCGTATGGTCCCTTTCCGTCGCCGGCTGGCCGAAAATCTCTCGGGGGGAATGAAACAAAAGCTGGCCCTGGCCTGCACTCTCGTCCACACCCCCGACATCCTCCTCCTCGATGAGCCCACCACAGGAGTCGACGTGGTTTCCCGCCGTGATTTCTGGAAGATCCTCTCCAGCCTCCTTCGGACCGGGATCACCATCATCATGTCCACTCCCTACCTGGATGAGGCCGAGCGCTCGTCCCGCGTGGCGCTTATCAACCAGGGCCGGCTGATGGCCGCGGGCACGCCGCAGAACATTAAAACGCTGATGACCGGCCGCGTCATCGAAATCGTCTGCGCCGGAATCCGCAAGGCCGTGCGGGTGCTGCGGGACGCCCCGGGCGTTCTCGAGGTCCAGGCCTTCGGAGACCGGCTCAATGCCGTCGTCGAAGATCCCGGACGCGATCTCCCCGGCATCCTGGCCCGCTTACGGGCGGAAAGCTTGGACGTCGCGCAATGGAGGGAGATCCCCACTTCGCTGGAAAACGTGTTCATTTCTGTGACCCGGCCGAGGACGAAAGAGGAGACATCCCAACCATGAACGGGTTTTCGATCGATGTCCGCGACCTGACCCGGAAATTCGGGGATTTCACCGCCGTTGACCGCGTCAGCTTCTCGGTCCGGCGCGGCACGATCTTCGGCTTTCTGGGCGCCAACGGCGCCGGCAAGTCCACGACGATCCGGATGCTATGCGGTTTGCTCAGCCCGACTCAGGGGACAGCTTCGGTGGCGGGCTACGATATCGTCCGTCAGCCCGAGAGGGTCAAGGAACGCATCGGCTACATGTCCCAGAAATTCTCGCTTTACGAGGACCTGACGGTCGAGGAAAACATCACCTTTTTCGGAGGAATCTATGGGCTCACGCGAAAGGACATCCGCGGTCGCATGCCCTGGGTCCTGGAGATGGCGGGACTGAAGGGCCGGGAGAGGTCCCTGCCCCGGGAACTCTCGGGCGGCTGGCGCCAGCGCCTGGCCCTGGGCTGCGCCGTTCTCCATAATCCTGAGATCGTCTTCCTGGACGAGCCGACGGGCGGCGTAGACCCGGTTTCCCGCCGCAATTTCTGGGAGCTGATCAACCAGCTCTCCGAACGGGGAGTGACCGTATTCGTCACGACCCACTACCTGGACGAGGCGGAATACTGCAACGAGCTCCGGCTCATGCATGCCGGGAGGATCGTCGCCGGGGGAAGCCCTCGCGAACTCAAGGAGCAGCATATCCGGACGCCCATGCTCGAAGTCGAGTTCGACCGGGTCATCGAGTCCCTGGAAATTCTCCAAAAGGAGGCTTGGGTGAAGAATATCTCGGTCTTCGGCGCCTACCTCCATGTGAGCGTCGAGGATGAGGTCGAAGGCCGGCGAAATATCGAACGCATCGCCGGCGTATCCGGGATTCTCGTCCGGAGGGTCGACCGTATCATGCCCTCGCTCGAGGACGTCTTCCTCCATCTGATCGAGGAAAAAGCGGAACAGCCGGAGGGGACGGGGGAGGAGGTCCGGCCGCAGGGCCGCTGAAGGAACAGCCATGGCGGGACGGATCCGGAGCGTGATGAGAAAAGAATTCCGGCAGATCAGCCGGGACCGCCGAACCCTAATCCTGCTGCTCATCATTCCGGCCTTTCTCCTGATCATGTACGGTTATGCCCTGAATTTCGATATCCGGCATGTTTCTTTAGCTGTTTTAGACCAGGACGGAAGTCGTCTCAGCCGGGATTTTTATCAGACTTTCCTGAGGTCGGAATATTTCGACCTCAAGTTCATAGTCGGCAGGGAAAAGGAGATCGACGGGCTTCTCGACAGGGGCCGGGTGAAGGTCGTCCTGGTCTTGCCGCCGGATTTTTCCCGGAACTTGCTGGCGGGGAGAGAAGCGGCCGTCCAGGTCCTTGTGGATGGCACCGAGGCCTCGGCGGCCAGCACCATCCTGGGCTACGTCAACGCCATCGTTTCGAGCTATTCCCAGAACATTATCATCCGGGAGATGAACCGCTCCAGCCGGCTGCGTTATATACCGCCCATCGATTACCGGCCTCGGGTGTGGTACAACCCCGAGCTGCGGAGCTCACGCTTTCTTGTGCCCGGCCTGATGGCTTTCATCCTGATGATCATCGTCGTCATCTCTACCTCCTTCTCTGTGGTGAAGGAAAAGGAACGCGGAACTATGGAGCAGATCCTGGTCTCGCCTATCAGGCCACCGGAGCTTCTCATCGGCAAGACCATCCCCTATGTTTTGATATCCCTGGTGTCCTCCCACCTGGTCCTTTTCTTCAGCTGGCTTCTTTTCGGGGTCATCATCACGGGCAGCTATTGGCTCCTGCTCGTGTCCATGCTCCTCTTCCTGCTCGGCGGCCTGGGCCTGGGACTCCTGGTCTCGACCATCGCCCACACCCAACAGGCGGCCTTTATGGTCTCCATCATCCTCACCATGCTTCCGACCTTTCTCTTGTCGGGGTTCGTTTTTCCACTCCGCAATACACCCCGGTGGATTCAGGTGATCTCTTATACCATCCCGGCCCGATATTTTCTGGTCATCCTGCGGGGCATCATGCTGAAAGGCGTGGGACTTGAAGCCCTCTGGGGACAGTTCTTCTGTCTCCTGGCGTTCAGCTTGATAACCCTGTTTCTCAGCAGCCAGCGCATGAAAAGGATCAGGAGTTGAAGATGAGCGAATCCGCCTTAGGCCGGAAGAATGGGGAAAGCCGATGAGGAAGATTTTTCATATCATCCGCAAGGAATTCCTCCAATTGCTCCGCGACCCCCGGCTTTTTCCCGTCATTTTCCTGTCCCCCATCGCCCAGCTTATCGTGCTCGGCTACGCGGCCAACCTCGACGTACGCAATATCCCGGTTGTGGTCTCTGACCTGGACAGGTCCCAGACGAGCCGCGAGTTCTTGGCCCGGTTTGAAAACTCGGGCTACTTCCGTTTTCAGGGCCGCGCAGCTAAACCGAGTGAGATCGACCGCTGGCTCGACCACAGCCTTGCCTCCGTGGCCATCGTTGTGCCTCGGCGCTTCGGCAGCGACCTGGCCGCCGGAAAGACCGTCCAGATCCAGCTGATCATGGACGGCGCGGAGAGCCAATCGGCCATCATCGGGTTCAGCTACGCCTCCATGATCGTGGCGAAATATTCCCGGGACATTTTGCTTCAAACACTCAGCCGCAGCGGCTTGACGATTCCCGGGGGCGGGCTCAGCCACAAGGTCCGCGTCTGGTACAACCCCGATCTTAAGAGCCGAAATTTCTTCGTGCCCGGCGTCCTGGCCACGCTGCTGATGATCATGACCATGCTGCTCACTTCGCAGGGGATCGTCAAGGAAAAGGAGATGGGGACCATGGAGCAGTTGATCGTCACTCCCGTTCGGTCCTGGCAGCTCGTCCTGGGAAAACTTCTCCCGTTCCTCATCATCGGACTGGTGGACATCGGGCTGGTTGTCATCGTGGCCACCTTCTGGTTCAAGGTTCCGGTCAAGGGCAGCGTACCCCTGCTTTTCGCGCTGGGCGTTGTCTTCATGATGACGACTCTCGGGCTGGGACTCTTCATCTCGACCATCTCCCGGAACCAGCAGCAGGCGATGATGACCTCGTCTTTTTTCATGATGCCCCAGATCCTGCTCTCCGGGTTTGTTTTTCCCCTAGAAAACATGCCTAAGATCATCCAGGCGATCTCCACCATCATCCCGCTGCGCTATTTTCTGGTCATCATCCGCGGGCTGTTTCTGAAAGGGGTGGGAATGGAAACCCTCTGGAACGAGGCTGCGGCGCTGCTGGTCTTCGGCCTGGCCATCCTCACGCTGAGCACCCTTTTATTCCGGAAGAGACTGGGGTGAAAAGGTTTCGGGAAATGGACGCGCCTCCTCAAAATGGATAAACTATAAAGAGAAAGGTCATGTGGATGAGAAACGCAAACCTGAAATTCATGTGGCTCTTATCGGTCTTTTTTCTAGCCTTCAGCTGCTCGTCGAGCGGAGGACGCTTCAACAGCCCTTCCGATTCCGGCATGGACCCCAAGAGGCTGAGCCAGCTCGACGTCATTATGAAAGAGGCGCTGGCGAAGAAGTATTTCCCGGGCGCCGTCATCCTCGTCGGCCGTAAGGACAAAATCGTCTTCCGTAAGGCCTACGGCGATTCCCAATGGGTCCCTGAAAGAAAGTCCATGACCGTCTCGACGATTTTCGACCAGTCTTCCATTACCAAGCCCATGGCCACAGCGCCCTCAGTCATGATCCTGGCGGAAAGAGGACTGCTCAGCCTGGAAGACAGAGTTATAAAATACGTTCCGGAGTTTTCGGTCTATACGGATGAAAACGGGAAACCAGGGGAGAACGCCCGGCTGTGGCATCTCCTGACCCACACCTCGGGGCTTCCTCCCTATACAGACGATCCGGACGCCAAGGATGTCGAGAAGATCTACGGGAATCCCTGCTCGACCGAACTGCTTGTTCGGCACATCGCCGGGATGAAGAAAACCGACCCGCCGGGCCAGGCCTTCCATTACAGCTGTCTCGGATACATCACGCTGGCCCACATCATCAAGATGGTCTCGGGCCAGACTGTGGCCGATTTCGCCGGGGATAATATTTTCAAGCCGCTGAAAATGAAGCATACGTTCTACACGCCGAACGATAAATTCAAAAAGTTATGCGCCCCGACCGAGATGATCGACGGCCAGCTCCTGCAAGGAGTGGTCCACGATCCTCTGGCCCGCCTCCAGGGCGGCATATCCGGAAACGCCGGGCTGTTTTCCACGGCCGATGACATGGCCGTTTTCGCCCGGATGATGCTCAACAAGGGCGAGTACAAGGGGACCCGGATCCTGAGCCCCCTGACCGTGGAGCGGATGACAACCGTATTCCCGAAAGCCGCCTTCGCCGGAAGGGGACTGGGCTGGGACCTGGACTCGGCCTATGCTACAAACTCCGGCGAAATCTATGGGCCCGCGTCTTACGGACACTCGGGGTACACCGGCACTTCCATCTGGATCGATCCTGAGACGTCGACCTATGTCATTTTCAACACCAACCGCGTCCATCCCGACGATCGTGACGATCAGGGAGCCGTCCTCTCCTGGAGGGCGAGGGTGGCAAACATCGTGGCATCATCAATCCTAAAAAAATAGAAAGCCGATTCTGGAACATGACCGACGCCGAGAAGAAAGTTTATGAGGTCCTGGAGACGCTCGGCATTTCCTATACCCGGCACGAGCATCCGGCGGTCTTCACCGTGGAGCAGGCCGAGGCCCACTGGGCAAATATCCAGGGTGCGCATTGTAAGAACTTGTTTCTCCGCAACCAGAAGGGCAGCCGACACTACCTCGTGATCCTCCCGGCGCGCAAGAGCGCCGATCTCAAGAAGCTGGCCCGGCAGCTCGGGGAAGACAATCTGAGCTTCGCCTCGCCGGAACGGCTGCTGCGATTCCTCAGCCTGGAGCCGGGCTCGGTCTCGCCTTTCGGGCTGATCAACAACAGCCAAAAAGACGTCAAAGTGATCATCGACCAGGACCTGAAAACAGCCGGCCGCGTCAATTTCCATCCCAACGTCAATACCGTGACGCTCGGCTTGAGTGCCGCCGATTTCGAGAAATTCCTGTCCTGGACCGGCCATAAAATCCAATATATTCCCCTTTGAGCCCGCAGCCCTTGAAATTCCCGTTCCAAAAATAGAAAATGGTTTCATTCAGCTCCATGGAGGAGATTCGATGAGACGCCGCCGGACCCAGGCTTTAACGGGTGCTTGTCTCTTCATGACAGCACTCATTTCTATTTCCGGAGAAAACGTCATGTCAGCAAAAACGAGCTCGGTTCCGAAACCCCCGCTATCCGGTCGGAACAGCTTTTATATTTCCAACCGTCCGCCCTTGGCGCCGGGCCCCCTGGTCAAGCTGCCGATCGGCGCCGTCGAACCCAAGGGCTGGCTCCTCGGCCAGCTCCAGCTCATGAGCAACGGCTTCACCGGACGGCTGGCCGAGCTGAGCAAGTACCTGGGCGAAGATAGCGGCTGGATTACACTCAAGGGCAAAGGCTGGGAGGAAATGCCTTACTGGCTCAAAGGCTATGGCGATCTGGCCTATATCCTTCGCGATCCGGACATGATCGCGACAGCGAAGAAGTGGCTGGAGACCGCTTTCCGCAGCCAACAGGCCGACGGCTTTTTCGGACCGCCCGACAACAGGAAAAACCGCGACCTCTGGCCCAACATGGTCATGCTCGTGGCGCTGCAGAGCCTTCATGAGGCGACAGGGGACGAGAGGGTCCTGCCTTTCATGACGCGCTATTTTAAATTCGAGCAGAGCCTGCCGGACGCCGACCTCCTGCCCGAGAGCTGGCAGAAGCTCCGGGGAGGGGAGAACCTGGAGAGCGCCCTCTGGCTCTACAACCGCACGGGCGACGGCTTCCTCCTGGACCTGGCCCGCCGGCTCTATCGACGGACATCGGACTGGGAGACAGACATCATCAATCCGGACAGGGACAAAGATTGGAAGGAAAGCTCCTTCTATCACGGCGTCAACATCGCCATGGGCATCCGTTATCCGGGCGTTTATTACCAGCTGGCCAAGGATCAAAAATACATCGACCTCGTCGAAAAAAACTACGGCCTGGTCTGGGGCACGTACGGCCAACAGCCCGGCGGGATGTTCGGCGCGGACGAGAACATCCGGCCCGGCGCCGTCGACCCCCGACAGGGGACAGAGACCTGCTCCATGGTCGAATTCATGTATTCCAATGAATCCCTGCTCAAGATCACGGGCGACACGCGCTACGCCGAACGCTTGGAGGACGTGGCCTTCAACTCCTTCCCGGCTTCCATGACGCCCGACCTCCGGGGTCTCCACTATCTGACCGCTCCCAACCTTATTTCCTGCGACAGCTCGGCTGAGCACGATTTTCAGAACGGCGGGACGCTCCTGTCCTACGATCCCTGGAGCTACCGCTGCTGCCAGCACAACGCCGCCTTCGGCTGGCCATATTTCAGCGAGCACCTCTGGATGGCCACCCTGGACAACGGCCTGGCGGCCCCGCTCTACGCGCCCTGCGAGGTGAAAGCGAAAGTGGCGGACGGGACGGAAATACGGATCACGGAAGATACCGCCTATCCGTTCGGGGAATCCATTGATTTCAAGGTCTCAGCGCCGAAATCCGTGGAATTTTCCCTCTACCTTAGGATCCCGGAATGGTCGAAAAAGACGGCTGTGCTTGTCAACGGCCGCAGGGCGGCCGAAACGCTTGATCCGGGAAGTTTCGCCCTCATCACCCGGACATGGCAGAACGGCGACAGGGTCAGGCTCGAGTTCTCCATGGCTCTTGAAGCCAGGGTCTGGAAGGGGATCGGGAATTCGGTTTCCATCAAACGCGGCCCCCTATGGTACTCCCTCAAGATCGCAGAAGAATGGAAACAATACGCCGGGACAGACGCCTGGCCGGCCTACGAAATCCTGCCGACAACACCCTGGAATTACGGTCTGGTCCTCGACCCCGCCAATCCCGCGGCCACGGTCAAAGTGGTAGAGGAGAAAGCGCCGGCCCGGCAGCCTTTCGCGCCGGACGCAGCGCCCGTCATCCTTAAAGCTAAAGCCAGGAGGGTCCCTTCATGGACGGCCGAAGGCCGGATGGCGGGCAAGGTACCGACGAGCCCCGTCATCACCGAAGAGCCCGAAGAAGAGATCGTTCTCATCCCCATGGGCTGCGCCAGGCTGAGGATATCCTCATTCCCTGTGGTCAAATAGGGCGTCGAGGACGGCGACCTTCGCGGGAACCCTTTTCCCTGCCAATTCTCCATAATTTTAAAGCCTGCTGAAGACGCGATGATTTTCATGATATAATATCGTTTTTTTCGCATTTTTAAGCCCAAGGAGGTTTTAATGTCCAAAAAACTGATGACCGTCTTCCTGCTGGGGCTCCTGGCCATTTCGCCGGCCCTGTTTTCCCAGGCGACCCAATCCCAAGAAACCGAAAGCAGCATTCCGGAGCTCGCGCCGTTCCATGATGTCATTTATCCCATCTGGCACACGGCCTACCCGGAAAAAGACTACGTGGCGTTACGCAAGTACGTCCCGGAAGTCAGATCCCTGGCCGAAAAGATTTACGGCGCCAAGCTGCCCGGCATCCTAAGGGACAAAGAAAGCAGATGGAAAGAAGGCCTGGACCAGTTCAGGAAGTCCGTGGACGATTACACAGCCGCCGCGGCCGGAGAAAATAACGAGGCCCTTCTCAATGCGGCCGAGGCCCTGCATGCCAAATACGAAGCCCTCAACCGCATCATCAGTCCCGTGCTCAAAGAGATGGACGAGTTCCACAAAGCGTTCTATGTCGTCTATCACAAGTATCTGCCCGAAAAGAACTACGGCCGGATCAAGGCGGAGGGCGGAGACATAAAGTCTAAGGCCGAGGCCGTGACCAAGGCCGTACTTCCCAAGAGGCTGGAGGCCAAGTCGGAGCTGTTCAAAGCGGCCGCGGCCGAATTCAGCCAGGCTGCCAGCGAGCTCGACTCTGTCTGCAAGGCCGGCAACGATGCCTCTATCGAAGAGGCCGTCAACAAACTTCATACAAAATACCAGAACCTGGAAAAGCTTTTCTCCTGATCCTCAGAGCTTCTCGATCAGGATTTGGAGGATCTCCACCTCATCTGCATCAAACCAGATTTTCTGGCAGGATAGGCATTTGTCCACGGGGACGAAATACTGGTAGTTGTAAGGCCGGCCGGCGAGCTTATACCCGCAGTCAGGGCAGGTGAGGTCCGAGGCGTCGCCGTCCTTTTGCTTTTGCGCCTTGACCGGATTGAGGAGGAATTTATCCTTGAACTCATGCGCCTTGGCGATAAGTTCATCGGAGAACGTGACTTCCTTTCGGGCGATGATCCGCTCAATCGTCCCCGCGTCCACCAGCTTTCCCCGGCAGCGCGGGCAGGCTTTGATCCCGACCCCTTCATAAAACGTCTCGCTGAGAGGAACCCGGCAGCGCGGACAACGGTTGAGACGGGCCGCGTCGGCGGGCTTTGACCGGCTCTGACGATGCAGGGCCAGCCTGACCTGAGGAAATTCCCTGGCCGCGGCTTCGACTTTCTCCGCAAGATTCCGCACGCTCCTGAAGGTGGCGAAATAGGGGAGCCCGGCCAGCTCTTCCAGCGTGAACGGTCCCTGCCACGCGCCCCCCGTGTCTTTGATCAACCAGTTTTTTCCGCTGCCTTGGGGCAGAAGGGTTCCGTCTGTTTCCGGAGAAACGGCTCCATCAGCCGAGGTGGCGGCTGATTCTCTGAGTTCATCAAAAGAATGAAGAACACCCCTAGCCTTTTCCCTGTTCCTCTGGGTCTCCCAGACTTGCTCGATGACCTTGGCCGGTTCGGTCGAAGCCATGTGGGCCAGGAGGCTGATCCTTTTCATGACCGGCGGATGCGATCTAAACAAACGGCCGAGGAATCCTTCGTCCTCTCCCTCCAGGCGGGGCGGAACAATGAACAACGGGCTGTAGCTCTGGCTGAAATCACCGACCATGGAATTTTTGAGGCCCGCTTTGTAAATCGCCCGGGCCAGGGATACGGGGCTCCGGCTCAATTCTACGGCTACGGCGTCGGCGTAGATTTCCCGCTGGCGGCTGAGGAGCATCCCCAGGAAGTTCATGATCAGCGCTGAAACGGCGGCCGCCAGATACACCACCCCGGACCCGCCGCCGGCCCTGCGTTTCGAACCCGGGGACCGGAGCCCTTCTATCTCTTCGGGCTCCAGGGCGTCGCGGATTTTCTCAAAGAAATTCGCCAGCGAGCAGACCAGGGTGACGAAATACGCGTCGCCCCGGGAGATATGGGCTAGTTCGTGGCCGGCGACCGCCTGCATTTCGTCCCGCGTGCAGTCCGCCAGCAGGCCCTCAGTAACAGCTACGGCCGGCGAGCCGTCTGGCTCGACCAGGGCCATGGAATTGATGCCGAACGAGGAAAGGACATAGGCGTTGACGCGGGGGAGGCCGGCGGCTATCCTGATTTCCTCCACCGTATCGGCGAACTGTTTGTGATAACGATCCTTGAGGTCCGGCGCCTTCGCGCCGAGCCTGTTCAGGATGAACCGCGCCCCGAACCTCCGTGCATCATGGAAATGGAAGACCGCGACGAGCACGGCGGCCAGGACTATGACGGACCAGAATTTTGCCTGGAACGCTCCCGTCCAAAGCTGCGGGCCGCCTAGGAAAAGGCCGAAGGCGGCCAGCGCGGAAAAAGCAAGCATGCCCAAGGCCAAAACATAGAACAGGATCAGGACCGCTAAGACAAGAAAGCTCTTGATCTTCTGACGGCTCTGGACCTCATAGAAGCTCTCGGGAATTCTTCCTGTCATTCCGGACCTCTCGCCAGAGAGAAATCAATCGGGATTATGTTAATCAAATCATGGGAAAGGGTCAATGGCGTCGGCCCAAGGCACGGCGGCGCGGAAAAAATGCTTAGGCGATGGTCGACGCGTTTGCTTTTCGCCTGCCCGTATGTTATAAATCTCAACCAAATGAAATCCTTTTTCTCTTATTCTTCCGGCTGTATTTGTCATGAAGGATTCCCGCTCTGAGGAGGTCTTCCATGTTTCTGAATAAGCATCTCAGGTTTCTCTTGGCACGGGTGGTCCTGGCCATGGTGCTGCTGAGCCTGGAAACGGGGCCGGTGCTCTCTCAGTCTAAAAAAGCCATGACGCTCCTAGACGTGATGAAATTCAAGTCGATCCAGAATCCCGTAATCTCAGAGAACGGGCTTTTCGTCGCCTATGCGGCCCAGCCCGACAGGGGAGACGGCGAAGTCCATGTCCGGGGAATCAAAGACGGCAAGGAATCCGTCATCGAGCGGGGGAGCCGGCCGCTGTTCGCGAAAAGCTCGCAATGGCTCGCGGCGCTTGTTAAGGTCAAGGCCGTCGACCTGGAGAGCACGAAGAAAGACAAGCCCAAGCAGGGGATGGCTCTCCTTGAGCTGGGGACGGGAAAGGTCACGTCCTTCGATAAAATCGATCGGTTCGCCTTCTCGGAGGATTCGAAATGGGTCGCCTGCCTGAGCCTGAAGGAAGAAGAAAAAGCGAAAGAAGCGCCGGCGGGGGAAGCCAAACCCGCGAGCGAACCGGCCAAGCCGAAGATGAAAGAAGTCGGCAGCAATCTTGTCCTCCGCAACCTGGCCTCGGGAAAAGAGACGAAAATACCTTATGTCGTTTTTTTCGCTTTTGATGAGGCCTCGAAATTTTTGGCTTACGGCGTTTTCGATCCCGAGGGAAAAGAGAACGGCCTCTACCTGCGGGACTTGGGCAAGGAAGATCTGCCGGCCATACCGGTCGCCAAGGCGGAGAAAGGCAATTTCACCAATATTTCCTGGACCAAGGACGGAGGCCGGCTGGCATTTCTCGCCGGAACATTCGATGACAAAAGCCAGGCTTCGGCTTGCTCGGTCTGGATCTGGGATGCCAAGACCGGAAAACCGGCAGAGGTCGTGAAGGCCGAGGCCGCGCCCCGGGGCTGGGTCGTTCCGTCCAAGAACAGGGTGACCTGGTCTCAGGATGGAAAGCGCTTGTTCTTCGGATTCCAGCCCGGGGAATTCTTCGACCTCGCCACAAAGACCGACAAAGAGGATAAAAGCAAATCCGAGGACGTTGATCTTTTCGACCTCGACAAAATCCTCCAGAAACGCGAGCTCGACATCTGGCACTGGGACGATCCGCTGATCAACCCCGACCAGAAAAAGTCCTGGGCCGAGATCCGGGACCGCACTTATCTGGCGGTCTACCACATCGATCCCGCCAAATTGGTACCCCTGGCCGGCAAAGACATGCGGACCGTTGAGATCCCCGACAACCCCAGATATGCGCTCGGCCTGGCCGATCTTCCTTACCTCAAAGAAATCACCTGGGATGGGAACTACAGCGACGTTTATCTGGTTGACCTCACGTCCGGAGCATCGAAGAAGATCGCAACTCGGTTTGACGGCCGGCCATCCCTTTCGCCCGAGGGCCGGTTCGTCGTTTATTACAACGACAAGAATTGGCATCTGTACGACGTCAAGAACGGAATGACAAAAAACCTGACCGAGAAAATGGGCGTCGCTTTCTTCCAGGAGGAGCACGACACGCCCAATGCGCCCCCCGGCTACGGGCTCGGCGGCTGGGTCGAGGCCGACAGCGCTATCCTCATTTATGATCAATACGACATCTGGAAATTTCCCACCGGGGCGGGCGAGCCGGTCAATCTCACCGCCGGAGAAGGCCGGAAGACGGGCCTGACTTTTCGGGTGCTCCGCACCGATCCCGAAGCGAAGGCTCTGAAAATCAATCAGCAACTTTTACTCTCAGCCTACCACAACAAAAAAAAATACCAGGGCTTCTACGCCGGCCGGGTCAATGCCCCGGGTGTCGAGCGGAGGCTCGAGGATAAAAAACGCTTCACCTTCAAGGCCTGGGCAAAACAGACGGATGCCGTTCTTTTCACCCGGGAAAGCTACGAAGAATACCCGGACCTTTGGGTCTCCTCATCCGATTTCTCAAGCCCCGTCAAGGTTTCGGACCTCAACGCTCAAATAAGAGATTTTGCGTGGGGTTCAGCCGAGCTTGTGGAGTGGAACAACCTGGACGGCCTGCCCCTCCAGGGCGTCCTCATCAAGCCGGGCAACTACGACCCGGCCAAGCGCTATCCCGTGCTCGTCTATTTCTACGAGCTGTCCTCCCAGCGGCTTTACGAATTCAACCAGATCGTGGTCAACCACCGGCCCTGCTTCCCTTTCTACGCTTCGAACGGCTACGCGATGTTCCTGCCTGACGTCGTCTTCGAAGTCGGACATCCCGGCCAGTCAGCCGTAAAGTGTCTCGTCCCGGGCGTCCAGAAACTCATTGATATGGGAGTCGCCGACCCGAAAGGCGTCGCCCTGCACGGCCATTCCTGGGGAGGCTACCAGACCGCCTATGTCATCACCCAGACCAATATCTTCATCGCGGCGGTTGCCGGCGCGGCTGTCTCCAATATGACCAGCGCTTACAACGGCATCCGCTGGGAGTCCGGTATCGCCCGGCAGTTCCAGTACGAGAAGGACCAGAGCCGGATCGGCGGCTCCCTCTGGGAGTATCCCGAACTCTTTATCGAAAATTCTCCTGTCTTCTTTGCCAACCGCATCAAAACGCCCCTTCTTCTCGAGTTCGGTGACGAGGACGGCGCGGTCCCGTGGTACCAAGGCATCGAACTCTACCTGGCGATGCGGCGGCTGGGCAAGGACTGCATCCTCCTCCAGTACCGCGGCGAGCCCCACCATCCCCAGAAGTACCCGAACAAGCTGGATTATTCCATGAAGATGAAGCAGTACCTGGACTATTATTGTAAGGGAGAGCCTGCCGCCGACTGGATCAAGAACGGTATGCCTTATAATGGAAAATGAATGCCAAAATGCGCCGAGAATTCTGGCTCGGCAAGAAGGTGAGGATTTGTCCTTTTGGCGCGCCCGTAGCTCAGGGGATAGAGCGGCTGGCTTCGAACCAGTCGGTCGGGGGTTCGAATCCCTCCGGGCGCGCTTTTCATAAAAGGCTGACGGCGGAGGATTGATTGCGGAAAGGGAATTTGAATCGTCAAGCATCTAACCGGCATTATTCATATATTTTAAGTGAGAGAGATGGAATCAATGAATCCTTCAAGGGAGAAGGCCGGGATGGACGAAGCGACCATAGTGGGACTTCGGGAGCGAGTCTATTCCGGCCTTCCCCCCATAGGGAATCCGGTTTATGAATAATGCAGGCTAAATGATTCGAGCGCTATGTTGCGCCCTTTTCCCCCGGAAAACAATCGCTTTTAGGGGTGATTTTAGCCCTCGTTCCACCCCGGAAAATCCCCCCGGAAATCATCTCGGGGGGTGATTGACCATCCGACAATCTCCCCTTATAAAAGACATATCATGATGACTCAAGGATTTATGCCCGCCGGGTGGTGACGCCGTCGGGAATTTAGTGAAGGGGATGTGTCATGGCCAAGATTCTTTTGCTTGATTTCGCCGAGGAGGAGGCCAAAGGTCTCCTCGACAAGAAAATTGATGCTGAGCGCAAGGAAACCAACTGGAAATCCGGGAAGACGGAGAACCTTGTTCCGCCCCCCGATTGCAAGATCATCTTCTACCAGGCCCACAAACTTCCGCTGGTTCCCTCCCTTCATATGGGGGACACCGAACATTTCGACCTATTCGTTCACAACGGGGGCGCGGCGATCTGTTTTGTGGGCGAGGCCCGGGAATACCACCTGACCAACATCTTCGGCCCGGTTCCGGGGCTTAAAATCGAGGAAAGCGCCGACCCGGCCAAAATTACCGCCGCCGGGGATACGGCTTTCCATCCGGTTTTCGCCGATTTCGGAAAGGATATCCGCTATGCCCCTGAAATGTTCCCGGTTCGCACCGCCGAAGCTCAAACCACCGACATGAAACCGGGCGATCCCCGGCTCAACGGCCAGGTCCAGGCGTTGGCCGTGAGCTCCGCCCTTCATCCGGTGGCGGGATTGGTCAAGAAAGGAAAGGGATTCATTGCTCTTCTGCCCTGGTTCGGGGAGAAAAACATCGCGGTCACGGAATTCCTGCTCCGTGACATCCTGCCCAAATATTCGCCCCAGCTCTTCGACGATGAAGACTACCAGTGGATGGAAAGCTACGAATACTATTTCCCCAAGCTCACAGACATTTTTCATCAGATCGAGGAGGAGACCGAGCGCTACCGCCTCAACATCCGCCTCCTCAAGGACCAGATCGATGAGATCAAGAGGATGGAGCAGGAGCCGTTCAACCGGCTGCTCAAGTCGCAGGCCGAGGAGTTGAAAACTGCCGTGAAGAACGCCTTCCAGTACCTGGAATGGCAGAACGTCGTAGACGTCGATTCCTACTGGAAGCACGTCATCCGGATCAAGGAGGAGGACCTCTGGCTGCTGGATGAGAACGACGCCTCCTCCCTGGAAACGAACATCCGTAAGAACCCGGTGCAGCTCATCATCCTAAGGGGTGGGCTCGGCCCGGCTCCGGATTCCGATTGCGACATCCTGCAGAAATACAAAGGCCGCCGCATGCAGGAATTCGACAACACCAAGATGAAGTCCATCCTCATCGGCAATTACTTCTCGAAGGAAGACGCCCGCGCCCGGCCGAATCCTTTTTCGGATCAGCAGATCCAAGAGGCGATCACCGACAAGAACGCCCTCTTGACCACCTACGATCTATTCAAGGCCATCAAAGCTGAGAAAGAGCATAAAATCACCAAGGAAGAGATCCGCAACCAGATGAAGAATAGAGTGGGGCTCATCACTTTCGAATATTGAACGATTCCGCCTGGACTCCGTTCGAGCCGGAGACCCAGGCCTTGAATTCGCCCTCCATCCCTCCTATAATTCTCACCGGCTCAGGCCAGAATGGCCGAGCCGGCTATTTTTGCATGACCCAAAAAGCAGGTGTAAACGCATGAAAGACAAAACCCTAACCCCCGAGGATCTCGCCCGTAAAGGACTGACCTCTCTCCAAAAGATGGCCGACCCGGCGAGATCCCGCCAGGCCCAGCGCTATTTCAAGGAGGAAGCCCGCTTCTACGGCATCTCCTCGGCCGACGCGAGAACTCTGGCGCGGAATCTTTACGAGGAAGTCAAAAAAGACTGGACGCCGGACGAGGCTCTCCGGCTTTGCGAAATCCTTTTGCCGCATCCTTATCATGACGCCCGCGCTCTGGGCATCCTGATCCTATCCCGCTACAAGAAAAGCCTGGCCGAGGACGTCTTCGAAAGAATTCATGGCTGGCTCTCCAGGAATTATCTCGACAACTGGGCTTTAGTGGACGTTACCTGTCCTGATCTCGTGGGCGCGCTCCTCGAAAAATATCCAGGCCTGGTCGACCGGATCAAAGCCTGGGCCTTGTCGGACAACCGCTGGGTAAGACGGGCCTCCCTTGTCTCCTTCATCAAACTCGCCAAAAAAATAGAATTCCGGGACGCCGTCTATCAGATCTCCGCATCTCTTTTCTCAGACCGCGACGACCTCATCCAGAAAGCCAACGGCTGGCTGCTGAGGGAAGCGGGGAAAGGGGACGTGAAGAGGCTGGAGCGTTTTCTTCTGGACAACGGCCCGGTCGTTCCCCGGACCACGCTCCGTTACGCCATTGAACGGTTCGAGGAAAAAAAGAGGAAGGGTATCCTGGAAAAGACCCGGCTCCGCTGAGGCCGGCCTTCGGAACATCACCGGTCGAAGTAACCGGCTCGATGTCTCTTGAACGGATGCTTTGCCTCTAATCCTTCGGCCACCTTCTCCGCGATCTTGTCCAGGGTGACGCCCTTCTCCTCAAGCGCCTTCACAATAGCCCGCTGCACAAACGGCTTAGCCAGCGTGTTGCTGAGACATTGAGTCCCGCCCTTCTCGGAATACCCGCCGGCGACCGCCGCCTGTTTCATCTTGCTCGGGTCGCATCCCATCTCTACATAGGCGTTTAAGGCGTTGCGCTGCTTCTCCGTCAGGAGCATGAGCTCAGTCTTTCGCATCCGGCCGAGCTGGCCCTTCTTTTTCATCTCCTGCTTCTTGGTCGGCCTTCCACAGAAGCGGCTGGTCCGGCGAACGTCCTGGGGGATCTTCCCGCCCCTAACCAGGACCGAAACACCGTCGATAATGTATTCTTTAGCCATCACATCCCGTCCGTGAAATTCTTGACACACACACTCCTGAAGCTGTCCCGGCTGATAAAGTCCTTCCAAAACTGTTTCCGCTTCCAATGCGGCAGATGCCGGAGCAGAATGTTCACCTTGCGAACGTTGCGGAATGTCCGCCGCAACATCCGCTTGAAGCGCCATACCCTGACCGTCTTGACGAATTTTTTAAACACTATTTTTGCCCTATGCCTTCAGCTTAGGGACGACATCTTGTGAAATTCAATACGTTCAGACCAACTATTTTTTAAAAAGGCCCCTTTTTTAAAAAAACCGTTGTCGGAAATGACAACAAATCGGGAAAATCCGACTTGACAGGTAACATTTCGGGCTTAAAATTTGGGTAGGAGGAATGATGAGCGAAGCCGATCAAAAACCCATGTGGACGCCGGAGCAGCAGGAACACCTTACCAAGATGGAGCGAGCCCTGGTTGATGCCGATAAGAAGGCCAGGTGGGCCGGGTTCGAAATCATCGCCATGAAAAACCGTATCCTGGCGCTCGAAGAAATAATCTATGGCGCTGGTCGCCCGGTGAGTTGACCATGACCACGCTCAAGGATGCAAAGCACTCTCTCGGGCTCACCATAGTCAGCATCCTCGCCTCCAAACCTACGCCCTGGATCGCCTCCAAGGTCATCCTCAACGAGTATTGGGACCTCTATTACCAGCTTCGAGATAGAGACAAGAAACCCTTTGAGGAATGGTTCAGAAAACGATACGATAAACTGCAAGGGAATTATGAGAAGGGATAGTAGGGGAAAAAATCCTTGATGCCTGATCCTAAAGGGAGATATAATCAGCATTCGTAAAAGGGGACTCAATACTCGCTGAGAGTTAGAGAATATTTTCTTGGGGGGGGCCTTCATGAAGGCTAAAACTCTCTTGGCCTTCTCTTTAATCGCCCTTACTTTGGCGGCTTGCAAGAGCTCTGAAACCCCCGAATTTAAATTTAGAAATCCGCCAACTATCATTTCGTTTTATGCTCTTCCATCCACTATCGAAAAGGGAGAATCAACCACGTTGAGTTGGTCAATCATGGATGCGGCTACAGCCTCGATCGATCAGGGCATAGGCTCAATCGCAGCATCAGGATCAAAGAGCGTCATACCTACAAAATCAACCACCTACACGCTCACTGCTGGGAATAAGGACGGGACTGTCACGTCAAAAGCCGATGTCACAGTCAAGGAAGTTGCAGTCATTATTCTCGATGGTGATCCAATCAAGGGCATGGCCTCTTTTGACTGTCCAATGTTTACAGGATATGTCAAGAATATCGGCACAGCCACGGGCTGGAATTGCGGCATAGATTTTCGCGCTTATTCTGACCCTGATAGGAAAACCATCATCGATACCGCATATGGCTTTCCGGCCAACCTGGGAGATATTGACCCAGGTCAACGTGCTTTTTATGAAGCGATATTCTTCAATCTAACATCTTGGGACCAAGTCAAATCCTTTGATTACAAGATTACCTGGCTTAACAGAAACCTTCTAGAAGGACAACAGCTTGGAATCACCCAAGGATGGTGGAGTATAAAATATCCGACAATGTGGATGCCCCTTTAGGGGAAAATTAATCCGGGACTCAAGGCTTCCCAGGAGCCATGAGAATAAAAATTTCAGGGGGTCATTTTGAGAACCAAATCAATCGCTCTCGCCGTGGTGCTCTGCTTCTCCTTTGCGAGCTGCGCGACCCTGTTCAAGGGTAATTCCAGCAAGGTCGATTTCAACTCCAACCCGCAGGGCGCCCAAGTCTATGTCAACGGAAACCCGATGGGCGAAACTCCCATCAGGGTCAAACTCGAATCCAAAGGCAACTACGCTATCGAGTTCCGCAAAGAAGGCTTCAAAACCAAAACCTTCAACATCACCAACCATGTCGGAGCCGGGTGGATCATCCTCGATATCATCACGGGCCTCCTCCCCGTCATCGTCGATGCTGCTACCGGATCCTGGTATGAGCTTGACCAGAAAAATGTCAATGCCATCTTGGAGAAACAACAGCCTAAACCTGTTACCAAACCAAGATAGGGTAAAGTGAAACATAGCAAGTGCGATATGGGAAACCCTTTATGGGGAAAATATCGCGCTTTCTGTGCAGGTAATGGAGGGGGATGGGGGGCGTTCCCAAAAGTTCCCATAGGGGGGCCTTCTTCCGCCTTCAATCAATACCCTAAGAGAGAGGAGCGCTTTTCAATCCTGGGGCGCCCTTCTCCATCTTCCTGACCTGGTTATCTTGATATCAGGATAACGTATCCTTTCTGCTCTATGCCGTGGGTGCCGCATTATCCGACACCGAACCCGTATCAATTCCCATAAGTCGTATTGACAAGTGATAGACCAATATTACTCTGAAAGTATGAGGAACCAACAAGCATCATCCGCCTTATCAACTTGGATTGAACCCCCAAGAACAGATTTAGTATTCTCATTGCCTCTTTTTAGCTTTGTAACTGACGGCCAGGGTGCTTCCCACGGCAAGCATACTCGTTTCAAATTCGGGGAGGCTTTTCATGTATTCGTAAAATCCCCGGCCGTACCCACCCCGCCAGCCCGGCCTCGGCTCGAACACGTTGTGGGCTGCAATGCAGCCGCCGGCCTCAAGCTTGGGAATCAAGGCCTTGGCGTAATTCGTATACCAGTCTTTATCGGCATCGATGAAGACGAAATCGAACGGTCCTTTGAGCTCTTCGACCAATTGATGGGCGTCGGCGAGCCGGGCGTCGATGTAATCGCTGAGCCCGGCCTCTTTGAAATTCGCCAGGGCTTCTTGGTAGAGTCCATCGTCGATCTCGACGGTCGTCAATTTGCCTCCCGTCTTGCTCAAGGCCCAGGCGATCCAAAGGCCCGAATGTCCGGTCGAAGTCCCCAGTTCCAGGGCGCTTTTGAAGTTGTTTTTTATGATGAGATCATACATCAGCTTCCCGTCCGCTTCCGGGACATTCATGTCCGTCCATTCGTATTTCATCTTGTCGAGAAAGGCCTTCACCTTGGCGTCGAGGGCCGTTTCCTTTTCCAGGGCCCGCGAAAAATAAGACATAGCCAGGAACATCAGAGACGTCAAGGTCATGAAAATCCGGATCTTTCTGTTTTTCTTCACAGCATCCTCCTCTTTATCACCTCGAAGCAAGCGCGATACTAATAAGTAAACTATCCCCGCGGCAAGCCGCGGGGCATTAAGAGCGCATCTTCAAAGCAAGCTGCGCAGGCCCTTGCTCTAGGTCGCGATGATGCTCGATATA
>Ga0315288_10000960_pt1 | contig 36591 bp, 21 predicted proteins | sample YL17G11_20_MG_FD_203454 | JGI IMG/M metagenome (GOLD analysis project Ga0315288, IMG submission 203454) | Sediment microbial communities from Yellowstone Lake, YNP, Wyoming, USA - YL17G11_20 | ecosystem: Environmental > Aquatic > Freshwater > Lake > Sediment | place: USA: Wyoming | collected...
TGCTCGGGGACCCGGGCGTGGGAAAGACCAGCCTAATACGAAGGTTCGTCCACGACGAGTTCAGCGACGAATATCTTTCCACGATCGGGACCAAGGTTTCCGAAAAGGACCTTCGGCTCAAGAAGGCGGGCATCGACTGCCTGATACACACCGTCATCTGGGACATCGCGGGCCAGCAGTCCTTCACGAGCGTCACCCCGTCTCTGTTCAAGGGGGCCCAGGGGGCGCTGATCATTTGCGATGTCACCAGGAAGAAGACCCTCGACAACCTGAACAACTGGATCTACAACCTGAACAAGAACGCCGGCCAGGTCCCCATCGTCATTCTCATCAACAAGTGGGACCTGACGGACCGGAAGGCCTTCGAGCTCCTGGATGTCGAACACATCGCCGAGGGCCACGAATCCTGCTGCCTGAGCACGAGCGCCAAGACGGGCCACAACGTCGAGGCGGCCTTCAAGAGGCTCGGGGAGTTCATGCTGAAGGTCTGATGCCCTCATCGTCAATGCAGAGGTAGCTGAGCTCGGTAAAGCGCCGGCCTTGAGAGCCGGTGGGGTATCCCCACGGGAGTTCAAATCTCCCCCTCTGCGCTCATTTATTATATTGTGGCTCAGGCCATTTTCGGATATTATCGATAAATGCGGCTATACTAAAATATTAATAATATCCCACATATTGTAATGTACAAGTCTGAACAATCAATGGTGTGCCCTATGAAAGAAGTTCGTGGCCTCTCCATCTTCCTGGTCATCCTGATGACCGTCACCTCGATATTTCCAGCGCTCCTCTCCAGTATCGGGGCCGCTCCAATGTCGTCCCATTCCCCCATCTCCATCAACGGGAACGCGGCCTTCACGGCAGGGAACGGGGTCGTCGCCGGGACCGGGACCGAGGCCGATCCCTACATCTTCGAGAACTATACCATCAACGCATCCACGGCCCACGGCATCAGGATACAGAACACCGACAAGCCGTTCATAATCAGGAACTGCTCAATAGTCGACGGCAACTATGGGGGCAACAATTACTACGGCATCTATCTCACAGATGCCCAGAACGGGGACATCGAGAACTGCACCTTCACAAGTAACCACTACCACATCTACCTCTCGAACTCGGATAACACCACCATCGCCAACAACACGATGACCAAGTCCACCTCCTCCGCGATCTACATTGTGGACGGCGACGATGAATGGATCGCGGACAACCAGATACACGACAACAACGGCGCGGGTCTGATGGCCATATCCGGGTTCAACAACGGCATCATACACAACGCCATCTACAAGAATAGTGGCGGGATCGACACCTACTTCTCTTGGTCGAAATACTACGATAACGACATCCACAACAACTCATGGAGCGCCATGGACTTCAAGGGGGACCGCAACACGGTCCGCAATAACACAATGAAGGGTAACAACCAGAGGGGCATGCGGCTTTGGGATGCGTCGTGGAACACCATCGCCGGGAACAACATCTCGGACAATAAGAACTACGGGATAATGGTCGACAGGGCCACCAACAACACCGTCCGGGACAATGTCATCTCGAACAACCAGGGCACGGGCGTTGCATTCTCGTTGAGCCCAACGAACAACAACACATTGGTCAACAACACCTTCTCGAAGAACCCCACAGACGGGATCAACGTCCGTGGCAACGACAATAAATTCCTGAACAACACATTCACCGACGGGGACGACCTATACGGGGCCACGGTCTATCGGTGCCAGTTCGCCGGGAACACGATCTCTGGCAAGAACCTGCGTCTCCAGGGTAGCACCGGGGCGCTGGTCTCGAACAATACCATCTCCGGAGGCAGGATCGACCTTCAGGCCACGACCGGCGCGATCGTGTCCCACAACAAGATCGATGGAGGCACCACCGGCATATCGGCCGGCTGTGCCGATTGCCAGATATTCGAAAACACCCTTCTGGATAGCAAAGGGAACGCCCTCACGGTAAGTGGCTCGGGAAATGAGGTCCACAATAACACCATCGACGGTTTCACGTCCTATGGGCTCTACCTCTCGCAGGGAGGTAATCGTGCCTCCAACAACACGATCCTGAACGGAACGAACCAGCTCCCTCTGGCCCAGGCGATAAGGATTTCCACGGATAATAATGTCGTCGACAATAACACCATCCGGGGCAACGACCAGGGCATCTACCTTGTCGGCGACCAGAACATCATCGACAATAACACCATATCCGACAGCAACAGCTACGGCATCTGGATATCAACCGCCCTTGACAATGTCGTCCACGATAACACGCTCTACAACAATTCCTATGGGATATATACCCAGGACAATGGCAACCGGAACATCATCCTCCGGAACGATATCTATTCCAACAGGAATGATGGCATCCAGGTCCGTTCCCCCCTCGGCCTGACGATCAAGGGCAACCGCATCCACGAGAACATCGTTGGCATTCGCGTCCAACAGGTTTCGAGCGCTGTCAAGATCGACGGAAATATCATAAGCGACAACACGAAGACCGGGATCCTCTTCTATCGCTCCGACAACCATTTCGTCTACAACAATACCGTGATAGGGAACCCTGTGGGCATCTCCCTGAACGACAGCGACACGGTCTATCTCTACAACAATTCCGTGTACGACAGCAACGTCGCCGGGATCCTCCTTGAACGCGCCCAGAACGACCGCATATACAATGACTTCATCGTCAACTGCTCGGTGGGCCTGAACCTCACGAACTCGAACTTTACCAGCGTGTACAACAATTACATTAACAACAGCGTGAACTACAAGGTCAGCGGTGGCACGGGCAACCAATGGGACACGACCTATACGCTCGGGACCAACATAATAGATGGCCCCTACCTCGGCGGTAACTACTGGTCCGATTACACTGGGACCGACAGCGATTTGGACTGGATCGGGGACACGATGCTCCCCTACGGCCCCGGGGACAACCTCCCGCTGGTCCAGCCCCCGGACCCGATAGCGCCGGGCCTGGTGGACAGGATCTCGTGGGACCCGACCACGGGTGACCCGTTCCTCTTCAAGGCCTCGGCCTGGGACAATATCAATCTCCGGGATGTCGTCGTTCGATACCGCTTCGACCAGAGCGGGCAGGTCAACCAGAGCATGAGCCTGGTCTCCGGGGACATGAGGAACGGGACCTTCACATACTCGGTCGTCGCGTCCTCCCACTCCTTCGACCTCTACTACAATATGACCACCGAGGACATTTACGGCAACATGAACTACACCGGATGGAAGAAACTGCAGGTCGTGGACAACGACCCGCCCACACTGGCCGATAACACCGTGACCTTACCCACCACGGGGGACAATCTTACGGTGAACGCCACGGCCACGGACAACATCAATGTGAGTAATGTGCGGCTCGACTATCAGTTCGGCCAGTCGGCATGGGCCTTCCGGTCCATGAACCTCACAATCGGACATTACCTTGGCAACCTCTCGGTCCCGAGCGACGCGACCATCCTAAGATACAAGGTATCGGCCTCCGACAACTCGAGCAACGGCGTGGCCCTGCCCTTGGTCCAGTTGCAGGTACACGACAACGATCGGCCGATCATCAAGGACCTCTCGGGCGCGGACCCGACGACTGGCCAGCCCTTCAACCTCAGTGCCAAGGTTACGGACAACCTCAATGTGAGCAAGGTCGAGGTCACCTACTGGTTCGATGGCGATGCGCCGAAGGCCATCGGGATGGACCCGCAAGGCCAGGATGTCTATTTGCTCACGATAGATGTTCCTTTAACCGCCTCCCTGTTCCATTACAACATCACGGCCAGCGACCCGACCAATAATAGGGCCGTCCTGCCGAACGTGGGCCTTTCGGTCCAGGACACAATCCCGCCCGCGATAGAGGACACGACCGGCACGCCCCAGACCGGCAAGGTCCTGACCATCGCCTGCAAGGTCACCGAGAACATCGCCGTGGCCAAGGCCGATGTGGAATACTGGTTCGACACGGGCGTCCATACCAACAGGACCCTGTTTCCGACCTACAGCACCGTCATATCCGTTCCAACGGACGCCCAGGTCCTGCATTATAACATCACCGTCAAGGACCTATCCAACAATACCGACAACGTGATGCGGACCGTGGCCGTGCTCGACACCATCTTACCGGCCATAACGGACCTGACATCGGTGCCGACCACGGGGGACGACCTTACCTTCTCGTTCAATATCACCGACAACTGGGGACCGAAGGCCATGACCGTCGAGTACTGGTTCGACGGGGGCACGCATGCCAAGACAGACCTATCTCAAACAGTGAAGGTCCAGGTCCCATACAATGCCACGCGGATGTCCTACAACGTTTCCGTGAACGACACGACTGGAAATATGGCGAAGCTCCATATCGACCGGAAGGTCCTGGACAACGACCGGCCGGTCCTAAAGGACCTGTCGGGCTCACCGTCAACGGGCGAGACCTTCGTCTTCAACTTCACATACTCGGACAACACGGGCGTAACGGCGGCATTTCTGGAATATCGGTTCGATACCGGGTCCAACGTGAACATATCCTACACGGGGCCGATATCCATCAAGGTCCCGGACACCGCAATGAGGCTCAATTATACGATGAAGGTCCTCGACAGGGACGGCAACTTTGCCCTGATCAGTAGGGACATGGCAATCCCTGACACCGAGTCCCCCGTCATCACGGACCTGACCGTAGCCATCGTCCATACTGGTGATGCGCTACAGTTCCAGGCCTATGTCTGGGACAACATCGCCGTGGGGGACGTCTCGTTGACCTACTGGTTCGACGGCCAGACAAGGACCACCAAATCCCTCACCGTGGTCCAGGAATCCTATACTTACGATATCATGGTCCCGGTCGATGCAAAGACGCTGGACTACCTGATGACCGCGAAGGACTCCTCCGGGAACGTCGGGACACTGAACAAGACCGTTAAGGTACGCGATTCCATACTGCCGACCATAACGGACCACACGGGGAACGCCACCACCGGGGACATCCTGACTTTCAAGGCCGACTTTAGCGATAACATCGGCGTGACCTTGGTGACCCTAGATTATTGGTTCAACGACGGGACCATCACGACCGTGCCTTTCGTCGATGGAATGAACCTCCAGGTGCTGGCGGACGCCCAGCGGATGTCATACATCATCCACGCCAAGGACGCGGCCGGGAACGAAAGGAAGCATCGGGCGGACAAGCTCGTGAAGGACAACGACCCACCGGCCGTGACCGACCTCACCTCGGGCAAGCCAGCGGGGGACAAGGACTTCACGGTCCGGGTGAGCGCCACGGACAACATCGCAATGTCGGAGGTCTCCCTTACCTATTGGTTCAACGGGCAAACCGACCGGAGGACCGTGGCGATGTCCAAGGACGGCGCGTCCTATTCCGCAATCCTGCGGATGGGGCCCAAGGGAGAGCTCCATTACATAGTCAAGGCCTCCGACACATCGAACAATGCGGTCGAGGGCCAGGAGACGATACTATCTATAAAGGCGGCCGGCAAGGCGCCCATCTCGGGCACGCTCGTCGTGGCCCTGGTCCTGGTGATCGTGGTCGTGGTCATAGTCGTCGTGGTATTGGTAATCAAGCGCATGAGCCGGATCGGGCCAAAGGAATCCATCGTGGAGGCGCCCGTCCGCAAGGTCTCTCACAGCAAGACTCAAACCAAGGGTTCGCAGGGGCCCAAGGAAGTGGCGGAGGCGCCTACGAAGTCCGAGCAACGGCCCTCGAAGGAACATGTTGAAGGGCCGTCGGATGAGGGCCAGACGGAAAGGCCAAAGACCAAGGCCTCCTCGAAGGCCTGGGCGTCCGAGCCAAAGTCGACTGGGACGCCCGACAAGGCCAGTACCGACAAGGCCTGGGAACCGAAGAAGGACGCGGATGACGGCCCGGACGACAAGAAGAAGCCCCCCAAGGACATCCTCGACGAGATCCTGGATTCCTAGGCGCGCCTAATGGACCTGGTGGGTGCTCCCGCAGCTCTCGCAGAAAAGGGACCGGCTGCGATAGGGATTTTTAATGGCACGGCCGCAGTCTGGACATATGAAGTCCGTGCTCCCGTACGCGGGGGGCGGGGCCTGGGCCGGCGGAGGCCCGTAGTAAGGCGGCGGCATGTACCCTGGCGGCGGATAGTAGCCAACGGGCATGTAATAGACCTTGGGCTTCCTGTGCTCCTCGCGCATTATCCAGTAGACTATGATTCCTATGACACCTACGAAGAACACAATGATCGCCCAGATGCCGGCGTCCATGTTGTTCCTTTTGGCGTCGTTGTAGACCCACATCGCCATTGCTAGGACGATTACAAACCAAACGACGTAAGGAAGGATGTAAATGAGGAGGATGAATATCAACGGGTCCATAGGCTATCGATAGTATATTGTCGCTCAATGTAGAAAAGATTTTCCCCTTTTTATATGGGCCTTGGGGTCCCTGATGAAAAAGGCTCGGCCCGAGGCCCGAAACCGACGATAATGGTCCGACCACAATTTCTAATGAGATGGTCCTAAGAATCAGCGGGCCCCGTGGTGGGCCTTCTCGTAGGCCTTCGGGTCCCAGCCATCGGACGGACAGAAATCGTCGAAGAAATCCTTGGGCAGCTTGATCTTTTCCTTCGAGTGCCTGGCACCGCCCTTCTCCAGGCGGTCCGCCAGCAATGCCACGACGCCCTTCATGAGGGCGGTCCACTTGCTCTCCTTCAGGAGCCTCTTCATGAATGTGGTGACGAGCTTGGTCGTGCTTCTCGTCTTGCTCGAGAGGTCCTCCATGTCGAGCGTGATGCCGATGGTCACGCCCTTCGGGGGTTCCGTGCATATGTCCAGATAATGGACCTTGTCCTTGGCGGTTTTGAGGACGTAATAAACGAAGGGCTCCCCGCCCTGGCGGACCGTGATGTTCATGGTCTGGTCGCCGATGATGGACAGGACACGTCGGAGGTCGATGATGTTGTGCATGCCCATGGCCTCGGTCCTTTTCCTCGTGTACGGGTTGGCCTGACCCTCGAAGAAGATGCGGCCCATCTTCGGGCCCTCCTCGATGGTGTCGTACTCCTTGCTCGCGTCCATCAGGAAGTACATCCGGTCCAGGAAATGGCGGATGGCCCCGTAGAGGGTGGTCTTGCGGCCGTCGGTCCTGCGGTTCTGGAATGCGATGATGTCGTCGAGGAATATGTCCAGGGCGTAGAACCGGCCGAGGTTCCTGGTCAGGAGCTCCTCGCAGCGCTGCTTGCTGAGGGTGTCGTGCTTGTAGACCAGGTGCATCTGGTCGTACTTGCCCCAGTCGGGCTCGTTTATGAGGCCACGGTCGTCGAGGCCACGGTAGAACTCGGTGGCGGCGTGGGGCGTGGCCACCGGGAATGCGGCGTTGATCATCCCCAGGTTCCGGGCGTACTCGGGCACCAGCAGTATCTCCTCCTCGGAGTGGCCCTCGAGGCCGCACACAAAAGTGCCCCCGGCGACGGCATTGTTCCTCCGGAGGACGCGCACCGCCTCCCGCTGCATCTTGTTGCTGATGCCCTTCTTGGTGGTCCCGAGGTCGTCCTCGGCGGGGCTCTCCATCCCCATGCAGTAGCCGACCACGCCGGCCCTCACCATCTTCTCCACGGTCTTGGGGTGCTTCGCTATCATGTCGGCCCTGACCATGGCCGTGAACTCGATGTCCATGTCGGCGTCGATGAGCATGTCGCACAGCTGGTCGACCTTCCTGGGCCCGCCCATGAAGTGCGGGTCGCCGATGAGCACGAAGAGCTCCGCCTTGTGGTGGAGTTCGTAGATCTGCTTGATCTCTTCGAAGACCTTCTCCGGTCTCCGGAAGCGTTGCCTGGATTGTGACATGTTGGGCTCGCAGCAGAAGGTGCACTTGCCGAAGCAGCCCCTCGAAGTGTGGACCTGGTCCCTGTGCAGGCCGAACCGCTTCAGGGAATAGGCGCACTCATCGCCCTTGCGCAGCTGCCGGGCCGGAAAGGGCAGAGTGTCAAGGTCCTTGACCACAGGCCGCCGCGGGTTGTGGACGGGCTTCCCGTCCTTGTCCTTGTAGGCGATCCCGGCGACGCCTTCGGGGTCTCCCTTCTGGACCAGCTCCCGCATGGTCATCTCGGCCTCGCCCTCGCCGACCATGTCCACCTCGTCGAAGGACAGCATGAGGTCGGGGACCGCGGTCGGGTGGAACCCTCCGACGATGGTCTTGATGTCCTTGTCGTACTTCTTGGCCCTCTTGCAAAAGTCGAGGCCGGCGGTATGCTCGGTGGCGCTCATGGTGACCCCGAAGAGGTCTGGGTTGTGCTCTTTCAGGTAATCCTCGATGGGGACCTCGTCGAACTCGTAGTTGATGATCTCGACCTCGTCGACGACATCCAGGATGTTCGCCGCGATATACTCGAGGTTGATGGCCACCGGGGCGAACATGAAGCCCCAGCCGCAACGGCTCCGGGGCCTGACCAGCATTATCCGTTTGAAGCTCAATCTGTTCACACACGTCTCTTGGGGGACCCAAGGGGCCAATCACCAATTCCTCGGTAGTAGAAATATCTTATTATGCCCTGGAAGATAAAATCCGTGGCTGACAGGACCTGTTTTGGTCCATGAACACCCCGAGAACGACCCTCAGGTCTCCTTCTCGGGCTCGTACTCCTCCGTCGCCATCCCGAATGTCCAAGCCACGGCCTCCCTGCAGGTCCGCATGCTAGGTGGTACGCGGAGCAAGTATACCTTCCCCGTGGTGGAGTCCTTCACCTTGACCAATGTGATGGGCTCTTCATCCTTTCGCCAAGGGATCAAAAGGAGCTCGTTCTCACCATCCTTGTGAATCAACCTGGTATTGAGCTCCTTTACGAACCGTTCATGACCGTACCTCTGGAAAAGGAACCGCCTTATCTCGGCGTTCCTGCAACCGATGATGTCCCGTGCTGTCAGCTCCTCCTTCTCCAGCTTGATGATGAGCAGGAGGTCGTTCACACGACGAAGGGCCTCCCCTATTTCCTTTTTATCAAGCTTATGATGTATAAAGAACTTCTCGATGGTATACTCCCTCACCCTCTTCTCGCCCTTCTTTCTTATGAAAAGGATGCCCTCCCTCGACATCGATACCTCATCTGTGAGGCTCAGATTGTCCGGAAAAAAGGTCCTCAGTATGTCTTTGGAATGGATCCGCTGGGTCAGATGGACGGGAAAAAGGGTTCTCGATATGCCTTTGGAATGGTCCCGCAGGGTAAGAAGGACGGCCTTCAGGTCAGTCGATGACAAAGTCGACGCCTCCATAACCATCAGGGGTGTACTCCCTCTGTCTCAAGACCCTCCAGTAGCCGGGTTCCAGTTTGAGCGGCGCGTGTTCCTCGTGGACGACCTCTGCGGCCTTGTCCACCTCGATGTAGAGATCTGCTGTCTGGCCGACCCGCTGCGTGGCGTAGAGGCTCCCCCCGACAAGCCTGTGGGAATGGCCTGTTGCCTCACCTCTAAGGATCACATTGCTCTTGATTCTCATGAGCCTGTTCTTGCGGGGTAATTTCTCTATCCTGATGAATAGGAGGTCGCCCTGTCTGTACATCTTCTGAGCCATCACATCACCATTCAAATGAACCGATATCTCTGAATCGATGCCGAGGTTGATTAAGCTTTTCCTGGTCACCCCAATCAAAATGGATATCATCGGCAATTTCCATATCGTTTCGAGGTGGTGACATGTCCCTGAAATGGGAGAAGATAGATTCGAACCCGACCGTGGAGCGCACCGGGATAGTGGGCGGATGGCTGGTCCGGTCCTATTCGGTGAGCGAAGGCGTGGCCCTGGCGTTCGTGCCAGACCCCAAGCATGAGTGGAAGACACACGACAAGGGATCCGCATATCCTATGGAAATCCAATGAGATATGCTTCGAAGGACAGTGGAGGGTCGACCACCCGATGGTTCTCTTTAAATCTTACTAAAGGGAAAGTTAGATATATGGTCTGACCCGAACCTATATTGGGTCCATATGAGGGGCATGTCATCAAAAGCGAACCGGCTATTCGCCCTGTTAATCCTCCTTCTCGTGCTCGGGGGATACCTCGGGTTCTACCTGGTCCCGACCTTGACACAGGGCCAGGGGAACACCGTCACGCCATTCAAGACCACAAAAGATGATAAGGCCTCTGGGCAGAGCTGCACAGATTTTATCGATGGCTTGAAGGCCACGGGCAAAGGGTACGAATTCTACAGCATATTGGGAAGTCCTTTGGCCTTGAAGGACATAAAAGACCCCGAACGGACCGTCTATCTGGCCCTGGACGTTGAACGGGAATACCGGGATTCCGAGGTCGATGCACTCGCGGACTTCCATTATGCCGGCGGAGCTATGATCATAGCGGACGATGGTGAGAAATCGAACGGGCTATCAGAGGTATTGGACAGGGAATACCGGATCACCTATAACGGCCATCCGAACCTGGATCCCTATCACCTCAATGGGACGAGCGATGAGCCCATCATTGTCAATGCAACCCTCGGCCAAAAGGACTATTTTCTAACCCTTGACCAACCTGCGGAGCTGAATGTGTTCCGGATGTCAACTATTATACTCCCTCCATATATTAGGCCCCAGTTGGATATCATTGTCCCGAATTTCGCCGTTATGATCAACAGAACAATAGTAAACGGACCAGTTGTTTATCTTTCAGACCCTCATCTTTTCACCAATAAAATGTTCCATGCCGGGGGAGGGAACGGGTCTGTTGGGAACAATGGACAATTCCTCCTTGATATCATTGAACTGATCTTGCCCTCCGGTGGAAAGCTGTTGTTCGATGAGAGCCGACATCCTGGCACACCCTTCCTGGGATTTGGCCAAGGTGCCTTTGAGGCAATGGTCATCCTCACCTCGAACTGGAACGAGAGCGTCTTGATGGTCTTGGGGCTGGGCATGGTCCTTGTGGCCGTATTCGCGAGGACCAAGGGCAAGGAGGATTGGGCCCATAGGCACAATCCGAACCGGCGGGCTGTGAGGGGATATCTTCCGGAGACCGGCCGGGACGCTAGAGCCCTGCTGCGGGATTCCCTGCTCAAGAAGGTCCGCACGGTAAAGAAACTGTCCGATGAAGAATTGGACGGGATGCCCCGGGTCGAGCTCGTGGCGCTCGTGAACGATAAGGAACTTTCACGCTTACTTGATGACGACGGCAAGGACCTGTCGAAGGAAGACATCCTCCGCCTGATGGGGCGGATCGAGCGGTGGGGATGAGGGCCCGCGGCCATTCTCGCAGGCCCTGCGCGCTGGGCTGCCCCCCCAGAGGGGTGATTCTACTTTTTAATGATATACAACTTGGTTCTACGTGAAACTAACAAAATCAAAATGATTATATAGACATTTTTACGTGATAATCATTCGAGGTGTCATCATGGAAACATATACGCTTCTTAAAAGGGCCCTAGCCTTGTTCCTGGTTGTATTCATTATCATAGGCTACCTGATCGTCCCGTTGCTCCCGGGGGGAAACGACGCATCGAACGGCTCGATCTCCCCATTTAGCTCATCGGGCGACATTGGGAAGAACTACCAAGATTGCACGAAGTTCTGGAACATGCTGAAGGATGACGGACAGAACGAATACGAGCTCTATACCCTCGTCGGGAGCCCGACCATCCTCCGGAACATCGAGCAGCCGGATAAGACCCTCTACGTCATTCTTGGGGTCCAGAAAGACTTTCGGCCGGCCGACATCGAGGTCCTGAAGGAGTTCTACAAGAATGGTGGGAAGCTCATAATCGCGGACGACTTCGGCTATGGGAACACCTTCGCGGAACAGTTCAACGTCCATTTCTTTGGACATGGCCTATGGGATGCCGTGTATTCCAGGAACGTTTCGTTCCCGCTGGTCTACGCGCACCTGGACTTCGCTCAATATCTCCTGATGCTCGACAAGCCCTCCGGTATCTACCTCCGTCCCGGTGACCCGAACATCGAGGTGCTCGCGAACGGGTCGAAGGATTCCTATATCGATATGAACGAGAACGGCCTAGTTGACGGGCACGATATCCCGGGCCCCATCCCCGTGATATCGATGTATCGTGAACCGGGTGCCAGCGGAGCCATCATCTTCGTCTCGGACCCAGACATGTTCAATGATGATAAGATATACAACGACGGCCTGATGGACCGGAAAGGCAACGATAAGACCCCAGCGAACAACAGCCTTTTCATAAGGGACCTCGTCAGGAGGCTTCTCCCGACCGGTGGGAAGGTGGTTTTCGATGAGAGCCGACATGTCCCAGAGAAGGCACTGAGACCATTCTACGATACTCTCGGGACTGTGACGATCGTGACATCGAACCCGAGGGAACTTGTCTTTATGATGTTTGGCCTGATGCTGATCATCATAATGACCATCGTCAAGGCCAAGGACAAGGAGGCATGGTTCCATCAATTCGACATAGGTAAGATAACGCGACGCTCGGACCTTCCGGAATCAAGGCGGGAGATGCGGGACCGGCTCAGGGCCATAGCTCTGAGAAAGTTACGCATCGAGAACGGGTTTGCGCCCGAGGAGCTACAGGCCATGACGCCGACGCAATTGGCCTCGTTGATCAAGGACCACGACATCAACGAGCTCGTACTGAACGATGAGCGGGACATGACGGACGAGGAATTGAGGCAGCTGGTCAAGAAGCTCAGGTCCTCTTAAAAATGAACTATGGGCCCACAGGGATTCGAACCCTGGACCTCCCGGTTATCAGCCGGGTGCTCAACCAGGCTAAGCTATGGGCCCATCGTCGTGCCTGCGTTGTATCTCTCTTCTCATATATAATACTGAAGGATTTTTCTCACAACGAAGTGCATTTCTCGTATGAAAAAATCCGGGAGGTAAGATTCTTACATCCCCCTTCAAGTATCCAATAACCAAATTATCTCAAGAGAATCTATATATAGAGTATTGTGAATTAATAACGCCATCCGGTAACCAAGAACGAGAGGTGCAGAAGATGAACGCATCAATAAAAGTCATAGGGGCCCTGTTCCTGACCATGGTCATGATCTCCCCAGCGGTGCTGGGCGACACCTGGCCACCATCGAGCTACAAGCCAGGAGACGAGAAGGACAAACTGGGCGGTCACGCATTCACTGACGAGATGTGGACCACCGACTTCTCCAACACGAGCACTGATGGAACGAAGTACACCTTCTCGGCATCCTATGTGAACGCCAACAACGTCCAGGCCTTCTTGGTGGCCTTCAAGACCGCCGAGAAGAACGGCACGGTGTCGACACTTCCCTACCAGTTCTTCGGGATGCACTACTACACCCCGGGCGGCAGAGAGGTCTTTCTGGGCGCGGTATTCGCCTTCCTGATGGCCTACAACGACACCCACAACGGCACGGCCCTCGGACAGAACGGCGTTCCCGACCCGGGCAACGAGCCGGTCTACTACATCGTACCCTTCGGCGTCGGCGACCTCCCGATGTTCAAGAACGACACATCCTACAAGCCCGAGGTCAGCGCCATTAACGTCGTGAAAAACGGCGAGGGCGACTACACCTTCGGCATCTCCTACAAGAACCTCTACGCCAAGGTCATCGACGGCAACAGCCAACTCGGTTTCTGGCTGTCTTTGGCCTTCCCCGTGTACATCGCCAAGTTCAGCGAACTGACGGTCAGTTACCGCGTCAAGATGGACAAGGCCAACAAGATAGTGACTTCCGAGACCTTCTATAAGATCGGCCAGGTCTCCAAGCTGTGGATTGCGGGCAAGTCCGTGGACCCCAAGTTGCTCAACCCCAACTGGGGCATAGCGGCGGTCCACTTCGTGACCATGTTCGTGTCCCAGTACACGAGCGTCGACAATACGAACCAGACGATTGGCACGCTACAGTCCGGCGCGTCCAAGAGGGTAACGGGCGTCACCATGAGGGTCGGCTCGGAAGAGCGGGCCTTTAACATCGGCCTCAGGGGCAGCTTCAACCTAATCGACGAGCTGAACGGCAACACGGCCATCAAGTCGAACCAGCCGGCCCTGAACCTTGTCGTGGGCGCGCGGGCCAGCGACCTGATCCTGGTGGCCTGGCAGGGCGGCCTGTCCGCGGGCCTCATGAGCATCTTCGGCTACGCCCTCAGCAAGCAGATACAGACGGACTACACCAGCCCCTACGACCTTTACACGAGGGGCGGTGCCAAGTTCTGGGGCGGGGCCTTCTGGTATGCCGTGTGCTTCCCGCAGTGGAATTCCTACCGGGTGGAGCACGACCCGGTCTACTCGGCCTACACCGGCTTCTCGGCCGGACCGCTGACGCCTGTGAAGAACAAGATCTGCGGCGGGTCCATAATCATCCTGGGGGTCGCCGTGGCTGGCCTGTCGGGCGCCACGACCTACGGGGTCCGACGGAAGAAGCTGCAGAACTAGGCGCCTCGACCGTCCTTATCTTTTGATTTTTTTGTTTTATTTTTTCTCTACATAATTTTTATTATCCTTGATCCCCATCCTCATCTCGATAGTATGAAGAAAAGGGTCGAGGGCATCCAGCTTGGCAAGACCGCGTTCCTTCTCATCGACATGCAAAACGACTTCGTGTCATGGACCCCATATGCCCAATCCATCGTCACGGACCTCGCCAAGGTCCTGAAGGCATGCAGGGCCAACCTCGTACAGGTCATCCACGTCATTAGGCACTACACCGAGGACGGCTCCGATGTCGAGCTCCCGCGGGTCGAGAACTTCCTGAAGAGGCCGTTCGTGGTCGCGGGCACGAAGGGCGCGGACATCGTCCCGGAGCTCGCGCCCACCGAGGGGGAGCCGGTTATAATCAAGAAGCGCTGGAGCGCCTTTTTCCGCACGGGCCTGAAGGTTCTGTTGGAGGAAAAGGGCCTGGACACTATCGTGGTGGGCGGCATCTTCACGCCCAATTGCGTACGAACGACCGTCTACGATGCGATATCCTACGACATCAAGGTCTTCGTTCTCAGCGACGGGACCGCATCCGAGGACCCGGACGTCCAAGACGCCAATATCCTCGATATGGTCAATATAGGTGTAAAGGTCATACAGTGCAGGGATTTTCTGCGGGCCATGGAGCTCGATGGTAATGTGTGACCTGCGGCTCTCGAAAAAAAGGCTACTTCAGCACGCCGACCTTGCTGCATTTCGGGCACTGGACCTTGAGCGGCCTCACCGTGCTGTATATCGGTATGAGCTCCCTGCAGCCTACGCACCGGACCTTGAGCAGGGGCTTTATCTCGGCCGTGGCCTCGGCGCCACCAATTGTCGGGCCCGTCACGGCGGGGCCGACCCCTTTCCCATCGGTGACCTTCTGGAGCTGGGCCCACTTGTCCTTGAGGCTGGCCTCGAGCTTTCGGAGCTCCTCCTCCTTGGCCCGTAGCCGTTCCATCAGGGCCGAGGTCTCCTTGCCCGCGGGCCCTCCCTTCGCCCTCGCCTCCAGCTCCTCCTCCTTCCGGGCCAGCTCGGCGGTCTTCATCTTGAGGACCTCGTCTATCTGGGACGCGTCGAGGCCTCCGGAGGCCTTGCGCTCCTCCTCCCTGGCCTTGGATGCCAGCTCCTGCTTGGTGATGGAGTCCTCGAGCATCTTGAGCTTTGACTCTTGGAGCCGAAGCTCCTGCTGGCGCTTGTCAAGCCGGTAGTCCATGCGGGCCTGCTCCATGAGGTCGTTCTTGATCTTCCTGCGCTGCTCATCGATGTTCTCGAGCTCCTGGTCTATCTTCTCCTTGCCAAGCTTGAAGTCTTCTTCCTTCTTGACCAGGTCCTTTTCGCGCGTATCGAGCATCTCGACCTTGATCTCGGCCTCGTGCCTGCCCCTCTCGAACTCCGCGGCCCTCCTGTCGATCTCCTTCTTCTGGTAATCGATATTTTTCTCCATGTTCTCGAGGAGCATCTCCTTGCGCTTGAGCCGATACTCGGACTTCATGTTGTCCTTGGCGATCTCCTTGAGCTCCTCCAGGTTCTTTTTGGTCCTTTCCTCGAGTCTGTGGACCTCTTCCTCCTTTATCTTCAGGTCCTCTAGCTGCTCGAGCCGGGCCTTGTCGTCGATGCCGACGTCGGCCTTCTGGGCCGCCTCCTTGTGCCTCTCGAGCTCCCCCTCGAGGTTCTTGTTCTGCTCTTCCATGCCGAGTATGACATCGTTTTTGGTCCTGACCTCGTAGTTCAGGTTCTCGATGCTCCGCTGTAGCTTCTCGATCTCGGCCGTCATCTCGCGCTGGCCCAAAAACTTCGAGGCCGACTTTTTGGCCTCCTCCAGCTTGGACTTCAGGTTCGTGAGTTCGTCGTCCTTCGAAGCGACATTGGATGCGAGCTCCTGCAACCTCATCTCGAGCTCGTTCTGCCTGTCGTCCCGAGCGGCCCTGAGGTTGGCCAGCTCCATCTTCGTATCGGCCAGGGTCTTCTCGGTGTCGTTGAGCTTTAGCCTGACCTCGGCAAGGGCCTTTTCCACCTCGCCTTTGTCCTTGTCGGCGGACTTGGCCACGTCGGCCTTGCCTAACCGCATGAAGTCCCCCATGGACTCGTCCTTTTTCTTTGCATCCCGGGCGCCGGGCTTCATGAGCGGTCCGAAGAAGTGGCTCGTCTGGTCCTTGGAGCCGTCGGCCCTCATCTTGAGCGCCGATGTGAATCCCTTGCCGGGCCCGCCCCCCTGGGACGAGAAAATGGACTTTTTAAAGACGTCTATGGCCTTCTCCCTGCGCCTGTACTCCTCGGCCTTGTCGCGCTTGCCTGGCGGGGCCTCGGCGGGCTTCTGTTCCGCGGCCGGGACCTTGTGCTCGATACCGGCCTTCTTCTTCAGGTCGTTCCAGTAATCGCTCTTTCCGGGCAGCTTGTCGAACTGGCCCTGGTACAGGGTCTCGGCGGCAACGACGAAGTCCTTGATGGTGTCCTGGTCCATGTTCTTGACGGTGTCGAGGATGTTGTGCAGGCCCTCGGGGTTCTCCTTTTGGATGGCCTCGAGCTTGTCCCTGACCTCTTCCTCCTTCTTGAAGAGCTCCTCCTCGATCTCCTTCATGACCTTTTCCTGAAGGTCGAACTTCTCGGCCATGGACTCCCGGTGCTTATTGAAGTCCGCGTCCTTGTCGTCGTCTTCCTCGGAGTCTTCCAGTGGCTCCATGTCGGCGATGGGGACATCGATCTCGGGCGGCTCGACCGGTGGTGGTGTTGGTTTAGGAGCAACCGGCGGCGGCGTGGGTTTTGGAGCGATTGGCGGTGGGGTTGGCTTGGGAACGACCGGTGGCACGACCGGCTTGGGCTCCTTGGGCGTCTCCTGCGGGATCTTGTCCTCGGCTGGCTTGGGGGCCGTCGAGGTGCCACCGTCGATGAGCGCCTTCATCCGTCTGGCCGATTCAGATGGGTCCGTCGGCCCGGTCACGGTCTTGGCCAGGCCCAGGTCGTCCTCGTCCGTAGAAATGGAGATGGGGTCCTTGTCCGGGGCCTTGCCTGGCTCTTCCTCCTCGTCGCCCTCCTCCTCGGAGTCCTCCACCATCTCCTCCACCTCCTCGGCGGGGTCGGCCGGGTCCTCGCCCGGGGCCCTTACCCTCTTGACGACCTTCATCTTCCGGCGGATCTTCTTCACCATGGGAACCAATCCAGGATTCGCTTCAGATATAAATGTCCACTGCACAAGACCCAGGCCCTACTCCTTCACGATGTTGAAGCCGTCCTTGTCGACCAGCAGCGGGAAGTAGTCCCTGGAATGGTTGGTCTCCCTCATCTTCGCCACGCCGATATAGAGGTGGACGTTCTTCCCATCCCTTTGCAGGTCCAGGTGCACGATGCCATCGGCCAGGAAGGACTCGATCCCGTAGTGGCCGAACTTGGTGTGCTCCTCACGGATCTCGGTTATCAGGAAGGTCGTGACGTTCATGTCCCGGAGGCCCTCTATGAAGTGGAACAGCTTTATCCTCGGGTTCGCCATGGGCGAGAGCGCGTAGAGCGCGTCCAGCGAATCGATGGCCACGACGTCGCAGCCCAGGTTCTCGTTGTAGGCCCTGATGCCGTCGAGCAGGTTGGGCATCCAGTCCTTCTGGTCGAGTGTCAGGTCCAGCTCGGTCATGTCCCGAAGCTTCCCGAGGTCGATGACCATGAGGTTGTCCAGGCCCTCGGTGCTCATGCCAAGCTTCTTCATGGACCTAAGCAGGCTGTCGGACCTCTGCTCCAGCGAGAGGTACACGCACTTGAGCTTGAGCTGCTTGGCCAGGTTCCAAAGTATGCTGAAGGCCAAAGACGATTTCATGCTGCCGGCCCTGCCGCTGAAAAGGACCACGGAGCCCCTTGGTATGCCACCCTCTAGAAGCTCGTCCATTCCCCCAATATATGTCGGGAGCCTCTCGACCTTCTTGTACAATATTTCCCCCCCTCAGATGTGCATTTCCATCTCGGAACGGACCGCTCTCGATGGAAGTGATTATCGTATGATGGAGGGAGTATTTAATAATAATTGATTTGAACGACAAGATGGGCGCCGGGCCATCCGCTCTCAATCATCGTCCGTTGAGATGTCATCGTCGACGAAGGTCCTGACATCGTCGAATATCTTCTGGAGGATGAACCGGTCCCTGCGCTTGAACACGCCCGGGTTGATGGGCGCTATGATGGAGCACATGTTCGCCGAGGCCATGTTGTTGATGGTGGTCAAGAAGGAGATGACCTTCTCGAAGCCATTGGCGAGTATCAGGGTCTCGATACCGTCCAAAAGGAGGACGCCCTTGCCGCGGTTCTTTTTTATGAAGTTGCTGACCTCCTTCATGATCTCGAAGTCTATCCTGGCAGGCCGTAGCGTCTTTTCCTCCTGGCCTATGTTGAGGAACTCCTGCGACGCACCGTACCAGTCGGAAAGCCAGAAAATGGGCAGTTCCTCCAGGGCCGGGAAGTCCTTGCTGTACATGTCCCGTATCTTCTTCGGGTACGTCGATGTTATGCAGAGGCCCTGGTCGCCGCGCTTGAGCATGTCGAAGAAACAGACGAAGGTGTTTCGGGGCCTGATCTCCTCGTAGAGGTAGTTGTAGCCTTGCTTGGCCTCGCCGTAGTCCACGGGGCCGCCTGACGGCCCGCCGCCGGGTCCTGCCCGTTCGGGCGCGGCCTCGACGGCCTGGGGCTTCGCCTTGCCCTCCTTCTCCTTCAGGATATTTTGGAGGTTGGACCAGTCCTCCAGGTCCTTTTTCGTGAGGCCGCCGCGCTTATCATCGTTCTCGTCCTCGGATTTCTTCTTCTTGACCTTCTTTTTGAACACCCGCTTGAAAAGGCCCAGGACCGCGATGATGAGGACTGCTGGCGCGAGCCTCCCTCCCTGGGTCTCAGGTTCCCCTGTGCAGGTGTCGAGCATCGAGGACCATCTCGTTGGATGGAGCGATATTCAAGATTATCTATATTGTGGATTGCCTGTACAATTACGAAAAGGTTTAAGACCACGGCCAAGCATAGCATGAGGCGGCGTCCCGCAGGGCCATCGAATTGGACGGAAGGTGCTCCCAATTGAAGGACGGAATGGGTGGCGGCAAGGACCCCGAGAAGAAGGCCAAGGGGACCGACCTCGGTTATAACATTGACGATATTCTGGAGAAGGCCAAGGTCCGCGACGACAAGGCGGAGCCACCGACGGAGAAGGGCGGAAAGGACGATGGCAAGCCCGAGCCGAGGATCGAGCGCGTCTCGGAACTCGTCGAGGGGGACTTCGAGGTCGTCGATGAGGACGACGAGGGGATGGACAAGAAGGACGAGGCCATCCAGAACTACATAATGGACCTCGAAGCAGACCTGGACGAGAAGATCGCGGCCCTGGACTCCGAGAAGGACAAGAGGGCCCAGCTCGAGGCCGAGGTCGAGGAGCTCAAGAAGGGCCTCGATAGGGCCCAGAAGGAGAGCGATTCCGACGATACCGTCCAGGGCTACCTGGCGGACCTTGAGGCCGATCTGAAGGTCAAGATCGACGAGCTCGAGCGCGAGCGCAAGGAGCGCGAGCGCCTCGAGGGGGAGCTCAAGGACGTCCGGTCCAAGATAGATTCCTCCTCACGGTCCCAGACCGAGGTCGCCAAGATCCGTGCGGAGCTCGACAAGACCAGGGCCGACGGCGATGTGGAGATCGCCCGCCTCGAGACCGAGCAGACGCGCAAGGAGCAGGAGACGGAATCCCACAAGACGCGAGTGGCCGAGCTGGAGGACGAGCTCAAGCGAAAGATCGCGTTCATCGACGAGATGCGCTCGAAGACCGCCGAGTCCGAGGCATCTATCATAGACACCAAGGAGCGGGTCAAGGCCCTGGAGGGGCAGCTCGATTCCGAGCGCCGAAAGGGCAAGGAGGCCCACGGAAGGGCCGAGGACCTGGCCGGGGAGCTCACGAAGATGCGAGACACCCTCTCGACGAAGGTCGATGAGGTGGAGAAGGCCAAGACCGATCTGCACACCCTCGAGGCCATGAGGGCGAGGCTGGACGAGGCCTCCTCGAAGCTTGACCAGGAGAGCCAGGAACGCGTCAGGGCCGAATCCGAGATCGGGACGCTTCGGGGCAACCTGTCCGACATCATGCAGAACATGCAGACCGACCTGGCGAAGTACCGCGATGGCCAGGAGCAGGCCCTAAAGGACCTGGAGGAGGAGCGAGGCCGCAGGGCCGAGCTCGAGAAGGAGCTTAAGGGCCTCAGGTCAAAGGTCGATGCATCGGCCTCGGAGACACAGAAGGAGCTGGCGGACCTCAAGGCCGAGCGGGACCGGCTTGTCAAGGAGACCGGCGAGAGGCAGCGGGCCATCGAATCGGAAATGGCCAAGTGCGATGCTATGAAGGAGGAGCTTGCCGAGCAGAGGCAGGCCCTGGTGGCCGAGCGAAACTCGCTGGAGGCCATGAGGGCCAGGACCGAGCAAGAGCATGCAGAGCAATCCTCCGACCATACCCTCAGCGATGTCAAGCTCCAAACCGAGCTCGAGGGCCTCAAGCACGAGAAGGACCAGGCCCACAGGAAGGACCACGAGCTGGCCGAGAGGGAGAAGCGCCTGGCCGAGCGCGAACGCGCCATCAGGGACAAGGAGACAAAGCTTCGGAACGAGCTTAGGTCCAAGGCCCTCGGCATTCCGACACCAGACCCCGAGGTGGAAGAGAGGCCCGAGGAGCCGGTGGAGGTCCCCGAAGAAGGGCCCGGGGAGCAAGAAGATGTCGAAGGACCAGCACCAGAGGAAACGCCGGCCGAGGACAATATAGCGGAACCGGCGGGCCCGCGCATATGGCCCCCGCTCAGCTCGCAGAAATCGAAGGAAGGGACTGAAGGCGAGGCGGTTGCGGCCGGACGATCATCGGAGCGGGCGCATGACGAGCCCATGAAGATGGGCCTACCGTCCAATTATGTGCCTGAGAAGAAGGCCGAGAAGAGGTCGACCAAAAAGGAAAGGCGGCAGCTGCTCTGGCCGGACCACGCCTACGAGGCCGAGGCGCGACTGAAGAACGTGTCCTACGAACCGTCCAGGGACACGGGCGGCAGCACCTCCGTCGGCACGCGGCGCTTCATGGACAACTATGTCGCGGCCAAGGCAGAACCGGTCTCGAGGCCAACGGAACGCGCCATGCGCTGCGTGTGCGGCGCCGAGTTCTATGTTTCGACGAAGCCGACCTCGGACGGGGTCATTTGCCCGAAATGCGGCCGAAGGCTGATTTAAACTTGCGGGTTCGATGGCGGTATCCACATCTCCTTCCTCGCCAGGGCCTTTAAAAAATCACTTCTTCGCCTGGGCCTTGATGAGTTCGCCGACTAGGACCATGTGGGCCAGGAGGGCCTCGATCTGTATCCTGTCGTTGGAGCCCTCGACGATCCGAAACTCGGTCTCGGCGGTCTTTTCTATGATCTGGACCTTGTACTTGTCCGGGATGCCCAGGCCGAATATCGTGCTGTGGATCTGCTTGACGATATCCTCGCCCGTGAGGCCGTATTTTATCAGCAGCTCGTCGAGTATCTGCCGGGCCTGGAGGAACTGGCCCTTCATGGCGGTCTCCATGAGCTTCTTGACGTCCTCGGGACGGGCGGTCGAAGTCACCTGGTACAAGACCTCGTCGTCTATCTTCTTGGCCACCGAGGCCGCCACCTGCAGCGAATTGATGGCCTTTCTCATGTCGCCCTGGGCGATGTATATCAGGGCATCCATGCCCTCCTTCGTGATGGTCAGCCCCTCGTTCTTGGCTATCTTCGAGAGGTGCTTGGAGACGTCCTCGGCCCTTATGGGCTTGAACCTGAAGACCGCGCAGCGCGACTGGATGGGGTCCAGGATCTTCGAGGAGAAATTGCATGACAGGACGAACCGGCAGGTGTGCGTGTAGCGCTCCATGGTCCTTCTCAGGGCTGCCTGGGCGTCACTGGTGAGCGCGTCGGCCTCGTCCAGAAAGAGTATCTTGAACGGTATCTTGCCTATGGGGGCGGTCCTGGCGAACTCCTTGATTTTTTCGCGGACGACATCTATGCCCCGCTCGTCCGAGGCATTGAGCTCCTGGAAGTAGTTCCTCCAGTCCTCCCCGTAAAGGTCCTTGGCAATGGCGATGGCGCAGGTGGTCTTCCCGGTCCCGGCGGGGCCCGCGAAGAGCAGGTGGGGCAGGTTCTCGGCCTTGACATAGGCGGTGAGCCTTTCGACAATGGCGTCCTGGCCCACGACCTCGTTAAGCCCCTTGGGGCGGTATTTCTCGACCCATATGTCATCCATTGGCCTTACCCCGATTTCAGGTGTAAAACGGCTATATTGCTATTATACCTTTGGGAGATTGTCAGGCCCACGAGATGCCTGTCCTGTGGCCTTGAACGGCCCCCCGGCATCTGACGATGGGGATGGGGGTCAATCGTCGGTGCTGTTATTCCGCCTTTATGGGCAGGAGTTACATATATCGAAAGGGACCATAACATATACCGTAGTCGGGGAGAGACAATTTTACGCCCTAATCCCCCTCTCTTGGGCCCCCTTTCCTCCCCGACCTTTTCCACATATCTACACGGTCGAGATGGTCATCTTGGCCATAGAAACTAAATATATATATTGTAACCAATCATGTCTATGTTTATCCTTGTGATTTAGACATAATGGAGGCTCATCAAATGAACGGACGCACACATGCGGTGGCGGGAACGGTCCTTGCGACCCTCGCCATCCTCTCGGCTATAATGATGCTGCTGGCCCCGACCGGCCAGGCCATCTGGTTCATAAACGACATGCGCGTGGACCACGGGTCCAGCAACTCGCAGACACCGGTAATAGCCCTGAACTCGACCGGGGTCATCGTGGTCCTGTGGTCCGATGACCGTAACGGCACCTGGGACATCATGGCTGCCAATTCGGCGGACAAGGGCGTCTCGTGGTCCGGGGACCATCGGGTCGACGGTAGCGTCGGCGGTAACCAGACCGTCCCGGACGTGGCCATCTCCACCAACAACCGCGTCCATGCGGTCTGGCAGGACGCCAGGGGCGCGACAGACCACATCTACTATGCGAGCAGCACGGACGGCGGTGTGACCTTCGGCACGAACCACAAGGTCGAAAGTTCGACCTCCGGCGTCCAGGGGAGCCCGGCCATTGCGGTCTACGCGACGACCGAGTATGTCGCCTGGGAGAACTCGAGCACGGGCGATTACGACATCTATTTCTCGAAATCCACAGACAATGGTTCCACATGGACGGCCCCAAAGAGGGTCGACACCGCCGCATTCGTGTCGGACCAGAGGTACCCCGATATAACCGTCGACGGCTCCGGGAAGATCGTCATCGTATGGCAGGACAACAGGAAAGGCGACTGGGACATATTCTCCGCCACATCGACGGACGGCGGGGCCACGTGGTCCACCAACCAGCGCATCGATGACACGGCGGGTGCGAGCACGGACCAGGAGCGGCCGTCGATTGCCGTGGACACGGGTGGCCGGTTCCATGTGATGTGGCAAGACTACAGGTCCAACAGCCGGTACAAGATATACTACTCCAACACGACGACCCCCTCCACCAGCTGGAGCATACCGAATACCCTTGTGAGCGATGCCGGGAGCGGGGACGCGAAGTTCCCGTCGGTGGCCGTTGACAAGAACGGGATGGTCCACGGTGTCTGGCAGGACGGTCGTAACAGCGGAGGCTCGCCGCCGGACATATACTACTCGAACAGCACATCGGACTGGAAGTTCGCGGCCAACAAACGCGTGGACACGAGCGCCACAGGGTCGCAGACCGTTCCATGCATGTCCACCGACGGCAAGGTCAGCACCTTCATCGTGTGGCAGTCCAACCAGAACACCAAGGACAATATCTTCTATACCAAGAACGGCAACATCCAGCCGGACCCGCCCACCTATACTGCGCCAGCCAACGGCGCATGGCTCAACACCCAGACGCCCACCTTCAACTGGACCTTCACGGACCCCGACCCAGGCGACACGCAGACGGCTTACCAGCTCCAGGTCTACAACATCAGCGGGACCGTCTACGACAGCGGCATCGTGGTCTCCTCTACGGGCGGCCTCCAGCTGCCGACGCCCCTGCCTGACGGCATCTACAGCTGGAAGGTGAAGACGAGGGATACGAACAGCACATGGGGCGTCTACAACACCCCGTGGACCGTGAATATCGACACCGTGAGCCCGTTGGTGGGCACGCCGGCGGACGCTGGCAAGTGGTCCTCGTCATCGTCGCTCACATGGACCTGGACCGCGGCCACGGACGCGGGCTCGGGCCCCGCGGGATATTACATATGCATAGATTCGACGGCCGGCGGTTGCGGAGTGGTCAACAACGCTTGGACGACATCGACGCAATACACCTATATCGGTGGCACCGACGGCACGACGTATTATGCCAAGGTCAAGGCCAAGGACGTGGCCGGCAACAACGGCTCCTTCGGCGGTAACAGCGACGGCATCGCGGTCGACCTGACGGCCCCGGGCGCGGCTGCCCCGACGGACGTGGGCAAGTACACCAAGAGCAAGACCGTGACATGGACATGGACCGCATCGACGGACACGGTCTCTGGCGTGGCCGGATATTACATATGCGTAGGGACCTCGCCCGGCGGATGCAACATCATCAGCGATGACTGGACCGCGGCCGTGCAGTACTCGATCAACAACGGCAGCGACGGCACGACCTACTATGCCAAGATCAAGGCCAAGGACAACGCGTCCAACCTGGGGGCCTACGGCGGGAACAGCGACGGCATAACCGTGGACCTCGTGGCACCCAGTGGTGGGAGGCCCGTGGACACCGGCCTATTCGCCTTTACTACGGACATCAAGTTCTGGTGGGCGCCTTCGGTTGATTCCACCTCGGGCATCAAGGGCTATTTCGTCTACGTCGGGACCTTGCCGGACGGAAAGGACGCCGTGGACGGCGCCTTCGTGACGCAGCCGAACTACACCTTCCTGAACGCCCAGAACGGCAAGATATATTACGCATACATCAAGGCCGAGGACAACGCCACCAACATAGGACTGCCATCGTTGTCCAGCGACGGCATAACGGTGGACCTCACGGTGCCACCGGCGCCGGTCGTCAACGACGAGGGCCTGACCAACAATACCCGCCAGGCCCAGTGCTGGTGGGATGCCGTCGAGGACCAGGAATCCGGGGTGGTCAAGTATCAGGTACAGCTCTTGCTCGATTCGACGGTCATCAAGCAGGGGAATACGACCCTCACCACGCTCAAGTTCTACAACGCGACCCCGTTCCTGCAGCATGGCAAGATGTACAACTTAAGGGTCAGGGCCCTCAACGGCGCGGGCAACTGGAGCGCCTGGGGCCAATCGCCGGGCCTCTGGGTCGATGTCCAGATAAACGATTCATTGCCCGCGACCCACGACGGGCTCTATTCGAATTCGACATCGATCCTGTGGACCTGGCCCGCTGTGGTCGACGTGCCGGGAGGGATCGACGGTTACCTGGTCAGCATAGGAACGAGCCTTGGTTCCGACAACATGGTGTCCGGAGCCTGGACGCAGACCAACAGCTACCTGTTCACGGGAGGCACCAACGGGCAGAGGTATTTCATAACGGTCAAGGCCAAGGACAAGGCCGGCAACCTTGCCAAGGCCATCAAGGGCGCCACGGCCGTTACCGTGGACATGGAGCCCCCGGAGACTGGGCCGGTCCATGACGTTGGCGCCTTCAGCCCGTCGAGCAACATAACCTTCACATGGGACCCGTTCAGGGATTCCATCTCGGGCATCAAAGGCTACTACATCGCCATAGGGTCCGCTCCGGGCACTGACGACATCCTGGTCACCTTCACGAACAAGACCATCTATGTCTACAAGGGCGCATTGGGCGGCAAGACCTACTATGCCAAGGTCCGGGGAGTTGATAACGCCGGCAACATCGGCTGGTGGGGCCAGCCCAGCGACGGGATCCAGATAGACATCACGCCACCGTCGGACGTATCGCTTGTCGTCCCGGTCAAGTTCGCAAACACCGTGAGCTACCTCTACATAGAATGGACCGCGTCCAATGACGACATCTCAGGGATACAGTACTACATGTTCGCCCTCGGGACCACCAATGGCGGGACCGACCTGGTCTTTTGGACAAGGGCGAACGGCACATCGGCCAAGGCCACGGCGCTATCGTTGCAGGACGGCAAGACCTACTACATTTCCGTCAAGGCAATCAACGGCGCCGGGCTCGAGGGCAACGTCCTGAAGGTCCCGGTGACCATAGACACCGTTCCTCCGGCCGGCCCGACGGTCCAAGGCTACAAGCCCTATACCGGGAACACAACGATCACATGGAGATGGTCCGGGGCCACCGACGACAGGTCCGGCATAGATGGATATCTCTTCTCGCTGGGGACCGCTCCGGGCCTCGCTGACCTGGTGAACGGGACCTTCATCAGTGGCGAGAGCTACACCTTCAACTCGGGCATCAATGACCGGGTCTATTACGCCACCATCGTGCCAATCGACAAGGCCGGGAACAAGGGAACAGTGGTCCGCGGCCTCTCGGTGACGGTGGACCTGCTCCCGCCCCGGGTCATACGCGTCGACCGGGCCGGGCCGTACTCGCACTCCAAGAACGTTACCTGGTCCTGGGTGGGGTCGGACAGCATTTCCGGCATCGACGGTTACTGGGTGGTCGTGTCCGAGGGCGATTTCACGAACGGCACCCCCCTCCTGGTCAAGGCCGACAAGTACAGCCTCACCAAGGACCTGCTCGAGGGCCACACCTACTACATCCAGGTCAGGCCCGTCGACAAGGCGGGGAACATGGGCGAGTACGCCTACGGCGAAGCCATCACCATAGACTCCGTAGCACCGACGGCCACGGTAACGCTGAACAACAACGCCACCTACGTCCCGTCAAGGGACGTGACATTGCAAATAGTCTCCACGCACAAAGATGTGGCGTTCATGCTCGTCAGCAACAACCAGGCCCTGACAGGCGCCGTTTGGGAGCCCTTCGTCGCATCCCGGGTATGGTATTTAACGCCCGGGGACGGCCTCAAAGAGGTCTACCTCGTGGTCCGGGACGCATCGGGCCTGATCTCGCCGACATACAAGGTCCAGACGACGCTGAAGACGTCACCGCCCAAGCTCGATGTGGCCTTGCCAGGCGACGTCGTCGCATCATCGGACATTACGATCTCGGGGAAGACGGACCCGGGGACCGCGGTCACCGTGAACGACAAGCCGGTCAAGGTCGAGGACGACGGAAAGTTCAGCACGACGGTTCATCTCAAGGATGGGACCAACCTGATACGGGTCGTGGCCAAAGACCAGGCCGGGAACGAAATCAGCGTCACCCGGGCGGTCAACAAGGAGCCGCTGGCGGTCCCCTCGTGGATGCTCTTCCTGCTGGTCATGGTGCTCCTGCTCATCTCCATCATCGGGCTGGCCTACGCCTATTCAGCGAACCGGCGCCTGGCCGCGATGAAGAACGCACCGGAGAAGAAGACCGAGCCCAAGACGGAGGAGAGGCCACAGCCGAAGGTGCGGGAAAGGCCCCAGAGGCCGGCCCCCGTCGAAAAGGAGCCTGTGAGGAAGGCCCCGCCGCCAAGGCAGGAGATACAAGAGGTCGAGGAGGAGGAGCTCGAGGCCGTGGAGGAGGCGCCAGACGACGACGAGCTCACCCTTGAGGAGAACGGGGCCGTCAAGAGGCCCGACATACTGGCGCGCATCCGGGCCACCGAGGACACGGATACCGAGCAGATCAAGGCTGCCGAGGCCGAGGACTCGGACGATGTGACCCTCGAGATGACCGAGGGACCGTCGGAGAAGGCCGGGGAGCCAAAGCCCGCCACGCCCATTGCCCAGGTCCGGTGCAACCAGTGCTCGAACCTCATACCGATATACACGACCGAGAGGCCCCTGAGAATCGAATGCACTAACTGCGGCAAGGTCGGGATGATCAGGAAGTAGGGCCGCGGGCCCGGCGGCGCAGCCAAAGGGCCAGAACGATAGACAGAATGGCCGCGGGGGCTTCCAGGCCGGGGGCCCCCTTGGCGCCGTTGCCCTTGCTTGCCACCAGGATGGGGTCCGTCCTCGAGGCCACGGCGGTCCCGCTGACCGCCGTCACTCGGAGGCCGTACTCCCCTTCGTAGAACGGGGCCACGAGCGCGGTGCTGAAATTGCCGTCGGGCCCGGTGAATGTCCTCACCTTGTGGCTTGTTTTCAGGAACTCGATGACAATCAATGCACCCGATACCGGGGAACCGTCGTGGTGCGTCAGATGGCCCGTGACCGAGACATTGTCCCCCTCGACGAGCGGCATCTTCACGACCTCGCTCACCGATAGGTGTAGGGCATCCGCGACCTCGAGCGTGAGCGTGGTGGTGGTCGTCTTGCCCAGGGCCTTGACCTCCCAAACGATGTCGTAGCTTCCCGCCACGGCCGGGGCCTTGAGGACTGCGGTAAGGGTCCCATTGACATCTGTCTTTGCGTCCAGCTCGGTCCCTGTACCGACGATCATGATGGTCGCCTCGACGTTCTTGGCCGGAAGGCCGTCAGAGAACCACGCCTTTCCCTCGAGCGTCATGGACAGTCCCGTCAGGATTCGCTGGTCGTTCGTGGCGTTATTGACGCGCGTAAGCGAGCATAGCAGGGACTTGTGTGGCCATTCAACGGTGATGCCGAGGGTCTCCGAGGCGCGTGCATCCCCGGCCTTGACCTCGACATCGACCTTGTAGCTTCCCTCTGTGGTCGGGGCCACCATGAAAAGGTCGAGGTAGTCCGTGAAGTTCGCGCTCCACGAACCGAGCGTGCTCGGGATGGTCCCGGTGGCCTGGCCGCTCACCTTCGAGCCATTGGACAATGAGACCCGGCCCGTTACCTTGAAGGCCTCCCCGGGCATGACCGATGCTTCGGGCCCGTGCAGATCGACTATCAGCTGTGCCGATGCGTTGGCCGTGAACCCGATGGTCCTGGTGGAGGTCTCGGCGGACTGCCCGATCGGGTCCTCGGCGACAACGTTCATGTTCAGGTTCTCGCCGCCGGGCCGGCCCACGACCGTGGCCTCGTACCTGGCCCTGGGCCCGGACCAGTCCATGTCCTGGTCCCAGCCAGTCCCGTCGGGGGCATCGACATGGACAATGACGCGGCTCACCCTGACACCATCGGAGACATTCGCCCATACGAGAAGGTCCTGGAGCTCCATAGGGGCCTCGGGGTCCACGCCCCATTTGTATATCACAGGCGGAGGGTCCAAGGCGTTCCCTGCGCTCATGGTCGGCAGCAGCGGGCGGTAGTATTTGGGGGACGCCGTCCCATTGCCATCGGGAAGCCTCCCGATGGAGTATCCTTCCGGAACGAGCACGATGGCCCCGGACCAATTATTGTCCGCCGGCGGCGGGTCAACGGACTCCCCAGCGCCATAGGCCAGGTAATCCACGGTCGCCCCCGTCGCATCCGACAGGAGGCAATCGTCGCCGGTGTTGCTCCACATGCCGAGGTTCTTTCCAAGGAACAGGTGGCCAACTCCATCGGACAGGTCGGTGTCGTTCGTGCCGGCCCCTGTGGAGATGACCATGAACCCCTTGGCCGGCATGACGATGCCGTGGAACACGACATCCGGGCCCGTGCCATCCTGGTCCGAGAGGGTCCAGGCCTCTAGGTCAACGGCCGAGCCTCCATCGTTATAGAGCTCGACGAACTCGCCGTTGTTGTCGGTTCCCATGGGGTCGTAGAGGAGCTCGTTGATGATTAGGCGTGTGATTGCCCTGCCCGAGGGGCGAACGTCGCCAGCAACGGGCATCGTGAGCGGGATGGACACTGTCAGAACTAACAAGGCAGCTAGAAGACAGACCGCTCCGGTCCTAGTTCGGGCACTGTGCCACATTTCCAGACCTTCGTGTTCCATCTGTTGACCCCGGCCTTCCAGTTTTAGTAATCCCGAGGGACCTAATCATTTTTTCCCTTTCTTCATGTGGCCCTCAGGGTTCTGTGGTGAAATGTGCAAATAGGCCGGTCCGAAGGCATTTAACGATAAGGATAAGGGCCGGTCAATGTTGATGGCCCGGCCGAACTTGGTAAACACGTCTATACCAGAAGGCTTTATGATGATTATTATCTAAATGACTTTATAATCTATTCGTTGGGCCGCTGTGGGTCGGCGGTCCGGTCTCGTTTACGGGGGGTTCGAGCATCGAGGTTGACATCAACGGCCTACGGAACAGGCTATCCGAGATCATCGAGGGACAGAATGTCCGGGTCCTGTTCAAATCTAGGTCCGTCAACAACCAGTCGCTGAATTTCGATGTCCTCAACTACATGTTGAAGAAGAGGAAGAACGGGACGGAAAAGCCAACGAAAGTGCTCATCCTCAACCTCGTCCGGGCCCACCCATATCTCTTCAACCTTTTGAAGAAGAAGAATATCGACACATCCAACCTCGTGTTCATTGACGGGCTGTTCAACATCTCCGGCGATTCCAGGAAGCAATCGGAGCAGGCGATCCTTCTAGCGACGCCCTTCTCCAAGACCTTCGAAGAGGACCTCTTCAAGATACTCACCGAGAATCCGGGCATCGACTTCCTGCTAATCGACGATATCATGGGTTTGCAGAACTACTGGAGCCTCGAGCGGATCGAGACCTTCCTTGAGAAGCTATCCATGGTCCTGTCGGGAATGGGGGACCCGCCGGTCTTCATTTTCGCCGACATCTCCAAGGACGAGCGGATCCTCACGGCGGCCGAGGCCATATGCGACAAGGTCATCAACGTCGACGGCCTGAAGGTCATCAAGGTCCTGGTGACGACCTGAGGCAGTTGGTCTATTCTCCGTATTTCTATTAAATATAGACGATAATTAGATTGAATTTTGAAATCTCTTATTATACTATTGCGTAAGATTTAAATATCGAACTTCTAATTTAAGGCCAGTGATAGACCATCTTAATGGGTGAATTTAGCGTATCTGTAGAATAGAACGATGATCAAGGAGACGGATTGAAGATGAACCCGACGGGCACTGAAGTCGTGATGAAGAAGTTCAAGAGCACGTCAGCGGTCATGCTGATGATCTCGGTAAGCCTGATGGCCCTGTTGGCAGCGATGCCACCGGCCCTGGCGGCGAACGAGGCAATACACGGAAAGGTCACCGTCGCGGGCTCCGGTAACCCGGTGCAGAATGCCGATGTGCTCGTCTTCAGCGAGGCGGATGTGATCATGTTGTCCACACAGACGAACAAGACCGGCAACTACTCGATTTCCCTGCCGAGGTCCGGCCAGTTCCACGTGTTGATAAACAACGCCAGCTACTCCGGCGATGAGATCGTGGTGAACGTGGCCCCGGGCCAGAACTACACCTTTAACAAGGTCCTGCAGGTGGACACGGTCGACCCCCAGCTCACGGACACAGCCATGACCGTGACCGACGGGATTAGCACGATCAACCCAACGACGATGACCCTCACGGTCACCGAGAAATGGCTCATGATGGCTAAGATCGATATCTATCAGGTGCACGGAATAAAGGGGGACAAGGCCAACGTCAGCATGGTCAAGGAATACACAAACAGGGCGTTCTTCGAGAACCCTGGAAGGCCAATGGTAAGTTTCTCCTTCGCACAGAGCTCGCCCGGGGTCAACACAACGACCCTTGAGTTCAATGGGACCACGATGGCGGCCTACCTCAGCGACGGGACCAACTCGTGGTATGTTCCATACGGCAAGCCGACATGGACCGCCGGCAATGTGGACATCGTCCTATGTTATTTTGAGAATAACACCAACATGAACAATAAAGATGGATGGTTCATGGAGTTCAACGCGACTACCCATGCGCTGGAGCAGATAGACCGCTACAACGAGACCGTAGGGTTCGTCATGGACGCCGTGAACCTCAACGACGTAACCGGGAAGGTCAAGGTCCGGTCCGAGGTCGGCGAGTTCAACCTGACCACCGGGCAGACCGACACCAACACCGATACCGTGACGCCCTTCGTGTTCGTCAAGGACATACAGCCTCTTGCCATCGATAACGTGTTGGCCTCGGGCCAGTACATTATCTTCGAGGTGGCCAGCGACTTCGGCAAGAACACAGCCATGACCTGGAACACGGTCACGGTGGACAACGTCCCACCCATTGCCGACGCCGGGGAGAACATAACCCTCACGCAGGGCCAGGTGGCCCAGCTCAACGGGAGCGCCTCTAACGACGACATGGGCATAGTCAACTACTCCTGGGATATGTGGGTGTCCGGGACGCCATACTACCTCTACGGCGAGAAGGTCGACACGCCCACCATGAACGTCATTGGGGTCTTCAAGGTCAACCTGACCGTCTCCGACACGGGCAACTGGTACGACAGGGCCATCACCTTCGTCAACGTCACCGACGGGGTCGCTCCCGAGGCCGACGCTGGCAAGAACGTGACCGCGATGCAGGACCACCAGTTCAAGCTCAACGGCTCGCTGACCCGGGACAACTACGACGCGGTCGCGCAGATGAACTACACGTGGACCTTCAACGACACGGTGAAGAACGTCACCCTTTACGGCGTCATGCCGACTTATTCGCTATCAAAGATCGGCTCCTACAAGGTCAAGCTCGTCGTCAAGGACAGGGGTGACAACGTGGCCACCACGGCCTATGTCTGGGTGAACATCACCGACGGCAAGGCGCCGGACGCCAACGCGGGCCCCGACATGAGCGTCAAGCAGCTCCAGAAGGCACTGTTCAACGGCAGCGCCTCCACGGACAACGTGGGCATCGTCAACTACACCTGGAACTTCACGGACAAGGGCGCCCCGGTCAAGCTATACGGCAAGATGCCGTCCTACACCTTTGACTCCATGGGCAAGTACAATGTCACGCTGACGGTCAAGGACGCCGCCGGGCTGACGGACGTGGACGCGGTCATTATCACGGTCGTCGACGGCATCCCGCCGGTGGCTAACGCCGGAATGGACCAGATGGACGAGGTGGGCGCGGTCATTACCTTCAATGGCACCGGTTCCACGGACAACGTAGGCACCGTGACCTTGACCTACAACTGGTCCTTCGGGGACGGCAACTGGAGCGTGGGGAAGATAGTTCAGCACGCCTACGCGAAGGACAAGAAGTACACCGTCGTCCTGACCTGCACCGATGCCCAGGGCAATGTCGGCATCGACATCGTGAACGTCACCGTGGTGCCGAAGAACCACGCGCCGGTGATCAGCATCATCCCCGACCAGTTCGCCGTCGAGGCGACTAAATACAACTTGACCCTGATGCCGCTATATGTAAAGGATGATGACCAGCTGGACATACTCAATTTCTCGCTGTCGAACGCGCCGGCCGGCATGACCATCAACAGCAATACCGGGATCATCGCATGGACCCCGGCCACGAACCAGGTGGGCTCGGTCTCCAACGTGAACATCAAGATATCCGACGGAAAGGCCACGGTCAACAGGACCTTCAAAATAACCGTGTACGCCCAGACCATCCATGTCAAGGTCGGCCCCATCAAGGACACCAACGGAGCGGTCGTGAAGGACGCCCAGGTATCCCTGATGTCGGGCACCGAGACACACACAGCCAAGACCGACAGCAAGGGCGTGGCCACCGTGGACGTCCCCGGCCAGTGGACGGGGAAGACCGTGAGCGTGAAGGTCCACAAGGCGGGCTACACCGACATGACCTTCCAGGGCACCATCAACAGCGACGGCACGTTCACGCCGGTCAACGGGTACCAGAAGATAAAGGCCAAGCAGACCCAGGACTACGCTTTCCTGGTCATCGTGATAATCGTCCTGCTGGTGCTGGGCCTGGCGCTCTTTTCGGTCAAGGGCCCGTCCGGGGGCGAGAAAGAGGAGGAAGAGGGCGAGGAAGGCGAGGAATCCCTCACAGAAGAAGAGTGAGGTCTTTCGATGGGAGGGGGCCAGTCCCCCTCCCGTTACTTTGTTATTCTAATTTAATGGTATAGTGCAATTGAAGAAATGGATATATATTAAGTATAAAGTACTATCCCCGATTCTATGGCCGGGGGACAAGGTGAGAAACAGGATAACGTGGCCCAGGCCCAATGCAATCCCGAGTTCAAGGTCCTCACGGACCTCATCCAGGCCTTGATACGGGTGAACAAGGGCGTTATCACGCTGACAAATATCCTGAGCATCCAGAAGAAGCTGATGCGCCAGTACCCGGTCCTGCTGCTCAAGTTCAAGGTTGACCGGGACTTCAACGTGACATGCAAGATGGACGGCTCCCCGAAGGACCTCGAGGCCCTGGGCAAGTTCCTGGAGGAGTACATCAAGACCCTCATGGACCTAGTCCCGCCCAACGTCATCATGGACAAGATCTACTCGACGGTCAAGGACCTGGGCCAGGACGCGGCCCTGGAGCTGCTGGCCAGCGGGTGCGTCAACCTGCTGCCCTTCGAGCTCGTGGACCAGGTGAGGAAGGCGGCGGACTTTGGGGACCGGCTGAACAAGCTGAGGTCCTCGGACACCAGGACCCAGGCCGTAATGGTCTACGAGAGGCTCTACGAGCGCTTCCTGTCGGAGGCGCTTGGGAGCCTGCAGCCGCCCGAGGCCAAATTCAAGGACTTCTGCAGAAGGCTCGAGGGCCTGGTCAAGGCGCACTACATCGATATCGATGAGTTCACGGTCCACACGGACCTGAAGGTGACGGTCCAGGTCTCGGGCTCGGACCTCGAGGGCCTGCTCGAGGCCCTGGCCCACATCTACGACTCTCTCGTCTACGGGGCCGCCCAGGTGTGGACGCCCGAGGACGCGAGGAACCTCGGGCGGCGCGTGGCCCTGACAGTGCTGGGGGAGTTCGAGGAGATCCCGGACGCCTGCGGCGTCACGGCGAGCCTGCTACGCGGGGCCCTGTCGTCCAAGGTCAGGACCGGGGTACTGGGCCTCGATCGCCTCATGGACGGCGGCCTCGACAGGAATAGCAACACGATGCTGGTCTCCCCGAACCTCATCGAGAGGGACTACCTTTTAGCCTCGTTCATGAACAGGGGCTTCCAGGCGGGTGAGGACGTCCTGATGGTTGTCTCGAAGCTGGACACGGAGCGCATCCTCGAGTTGCTCGGCGAGGGAGGGCACGGCTCAGCCCAGCTCGGCAGGCTCAAGGTCCACGTTTTCAGGCCGAAGCGTGGCGAGGGCGGCACCGAGGTCAAGGTAACGGGCCTCGCGCAGGGGGCGCCCAAAGTGACGGCACCCGGGTCCGCCGAGGGCCAGAGGGTCGACACTCCCGTGGACCTCATCGAGCTGAACAAGCTCCTCGTCCAGGTCGTCAAGGACTTCGGCCCGGGACCGAAGAGGGCGCTCATCGAGGTACTGGACGAGGCCAAGCTGGCCTTCGGCGAGGAGCGGCTCTACTGGTACATCACGCGCTACCTGAGCATACTGAAGGAAGCGGGGTTCTCGTCGCTGTTTCTGTGTAGCATCGAGGTCATGGGCAAGAAACTCATCACGGACATGATCGACCTTTTCGAGAACACGCTGGAGATCCGGAAGCGGAGCGCGTCCTTCTCCTACGAGCTCGGCCGCGTGGCCGCGAAGAAGCTCATCCTCAACCCGCAGTTCAAGCTCGTGACCTTCGGGGACCGCGGGATTAGCATCACCGACGAATGAACTGGCGTTTTTCAGGGCCAGGAACATCCGGAGTGAAACTACCACAGGACCCTCCCCCAGGCTTATATATCTCGACTGTGAAGTAAGTGCAACGCTTCATTTGAGGTGGTCGCGCATGAGAAGGCACATCGGCTTAACGGCGTTGAGGGCACTGGCCCAAGAGCTCAGGACCGTACTCGGCACGAGGTTCGCCGAGACGCAGCTGCTCGCGGACCTGGACCGTTTCGCGAACCGCTACGGGCTTAACCTCGAGGCGGCCCGACGGGCCGTCATGGTCCTTCACGGGGTACCGCCAGGCCTCGCGGGGCCGCCGGACCGACGGTTCACATGGCAGCAGGAACTTGATGCATTCGATGTGAGCATTATACGGTGTTATAATTAGCATGGAATTGAATCGTGTAAAGGGTTGTAGCATAAATCAGGATTGACGAAAGGTTTCGTTATCCATCCCTCTCGTTGGATCCCGTTTCATGCCACTCATCCCGTTCGCCTCCAGCTGTGCGCCCATCTCTGGGTCGTAGAGGGCCATCATCAGGTCATGCCGGGATGCATCGGGCCTACCCTATATTGCCCTAGCCATCTTCTCGTGCGAGACGATGGCTTTTGAATATATGCTCAGGCTAGCAAA
>Ga0315288_10000961_pt1 | contig 36584 bp, 31 predicted proteins | sample YL17G11_20_MG_FD_203454 | JGI IMG/M metagenome (GOLD analysis project Ga0315288, IMG submission 203454) | Sediment microbial communities from Yellowstone Lake, YNP, Wyoming, USA - YL17G11_20 | ecosystem: Environmental > Aquatic > Freshwater > Lake > Sediment | place: USA: Wyoming | collected...
CGCTCGATGCGCCCTTGATCTCCAAAGAACAATCCGGTACAACATCCGCGCATTTATATTCGTATTTAGGCACGAAACTCACCAACTTCTAGTATCCCCAATATGATAATAAGCTTTTTGACGCTGCTGGAGAGAGGCTGATCTTTTTCGCGCGTTCGTTGCTGTTGCGCGTGCTTCTGCTTCAGAGAGGCAGCTGAGTTGTTCGAGCTAACTATGGGTTTCCTTGCTTTTCCGCGCGCATTACAGTCATTGCATACATGCATGCGCAAAAGTTATAACAGAACTACAAGAACCAATTAGATTGGGGAAATGAGTTGAATAGAAAAATTGGAGCCTGTGGTATTTACTGCGGTTTTTGTCCAACATTCAGACTCAAAAAATAGATGCCTTGGATGCGACTGGGGTAATAAAAAATTGAGAGAGAAGAGAGAAAGCCACAAAGGCTGTATTTTCTGGGAATGCACTCAAGACAATAATGTTAAATGCTGTTTTCTATGCAAGGAGTTTCCATGCAAAACGCACTACGACCAAGAGGGGACAGTTTATACTAAACATGCCTTAGATATGTGGAAAGAATTTGCGAAAACCGGTTTAACCGCGCGCGTATGGGAAGCCATGATAAAGCGAGTTTAAGAACTTCAGCACGCATTTTTTCATCTACCACTAGAATCACCTTTATGCGCGTGCGGCATGTCCAAGTGAATTGATACGTCCATAATGTCGCAGGCGAGCTGATAAACGACACAAGACCTTTAATGAGATCATTGCTAAGTCCTCTTTCCGCATGCGCGCAAATTATAAATAAAACAATGCAAATGTCATTGATGATTAGTGGTTTTTGAGGTGGAATCGTGGTTGAGATTTTGGGAATCTCTGGAAGCCCTGTCAAGAATAGCAATACCGACCGCTTGGTTAAACTGGTGCAAGATTCAACAGGGTTGAAGTCAGAGTTCATCAAGCTTTTCGACTGCAAGATCGAGCCGTGTCACGTGTGCATGTGGATGACCCTAAATGGGGAAGGGTTTTTCCATGCCCGAACCTCTAGAAGAGGAATAAACACCATCTTTGACCATTTTAGGGACAAACCAGCGCGCTAGTCGTATTGCGTGGGTACTGTTTAAATAAGTTGGAAGAGACTTTTAGTATTGAAGGGGCAAGTAAAGTTGAGTAGCCAGCCTGTCGGCAAGTGCGGAATCTTCTGTGGTGTTTGCAGGCTCTACATTCTGGAAAAGTGCAAGGGATGTCTCGACGTCGATTGGAAAAAGGTCAAATGCTCTGTTTTCATGTGCGCGAAAGACAAGGGATTGGACTCTTGTGGCAGATGTCAGGAATTCCCATGTTTGGAGCACTACAGTTCGGATCAGGTGTACGCGAAGAAGAAGCTGCTTGACTGGAAAAAGCAGGAAACCTTGGGCAAGGACAAAAGAAGTGCATAGTACGCGAAAGGGAAGACAGTGCGGCTGTTGAAGCCTAATCGTAGACGGGAGCAGAGCTAATCAAGAGTCGATTTATCATGAGGTGTTACTTTGCAGCATGAAGCCCTGAAAAGACCTGTGGTGTAATACCTGTCAGCGCTGTCTGGAAGAATCGTGACCACCGTTTTTCCTTTGCCTAAGCTCTTGGCTATCTGTGTGGCTGCGTACACGTTGGCGCCCGAGGAAATTCCTACAAATAGGCCCATTTCTCTTGCCAGGCAGCAGGCTGTCTCTATTGCGTCTTCGTCTGAAACCTGGGCCCAGCAGTCAATCAGATCGGTCTTCACTATTTGGGGAATGAACCCATCACCTATGCCTTCGACTTGATGGTCTGTGATCTCTAGATGTTTTGTCACTCTCTCGGGCGCACTCGATTTGGAACCCACCGGCTCAACGGCAACTATCCTCACCCTAGGATTGGCTTTTCGCAATGCTCTGCCTACACCCATCAATGTCCCTCCAGTGCCTATGCCCGCAACAAAAGCGTCGACACTTCCGCCAGGAATCTGCTTCAGAATCTCTTTTCCCGTATTCTCCATATGAGCTGCGACGTTGTCAAAATTCTCAAACTGCGAAGGCATCCACCAGCCTGGGCGTTTGGCCAATTCCCTCGCCTTTGCCAGCGCGCCTTCAACAAAATCTGCGGGAGGGGTTAGAATAACACGGGCACCGTAGTGTCTCATGACACATCTCCGCTCAGCAGAGGCAGTTCCAGGCATGACAATCACAACCTTGTATCCCTTTGCGGCGCCGACCATGGAAAGACCTATTCCCGTGTTGCCGCTCGTAGCCTCTACAATCGTATCTCCAGGCTTTATGACTCCACGCCTTTCAGCCGCTTCGATCATCTGCTTCGCGATTCTGTCCTTGACACTTCCCCCAGGGTTCATGTATTCAAGTTTCGCGTACACATCGGCTGCGATCTTGGGAAGGACCAGTTTGATCAACGGCGTGCTTCCAATCAGGTCTATAACGCTCTCTACTACCTTCAAAACCTGATTCCCCTATGTCGACTTTAGATTATGGTTTTGACGATAATAAATGCCTTCCTAAAGTGCCTGCATTCTACGTGTGACTTTGGAAAGCTTTATGATCGCCAGACGAGTTCAACTTTGCTAATCACTGAAAGGCGAAATAGTCATTGGGTTTGGGGGTAGATTTTGCCCCCGAAACCCGAAAAGTTATACCTTTTTCTATATAGCGCGCGTTGGCAAGGTATTACCCCCAATTGCGATCCGGGGAAGCGGGAAGAGATCTACAGAAAGGCATTACCGGAATCGTTTAGTAGAATCGTGTAGCTGACTCCGCTGGTTTTTGTAAGAGCTATTTCGTTTCCTACGTATTTCTGGTTGCTCATTTTCTTGACTTTCAGGAATCTTTCCGAGCCTTTCTCGTAGATGTTGATTTCTCCTTCGAATAAACCTAGAATTGCACGGACTTCTTGACGCGGATGCACCGTGGGATCCATTACAGCTAGGGTGGTGAAGCCTTTTGACTTCAACTCCGAAATAAGTGCACTTAGCCATCTCCTAGTCTGAACGGTCCCATGCTGCAATAGAACGTCTGGGATGATTTCTACGCATGCTCTTCTTGGCTTCTTCGTCGAGTCGTCTAGTGTGCGGAAAGCTGAAGATAAGGCAATGCTAATGTCGGTCAGGTTTTCCACCCCTCTCAGTTCAAATACGTTAAGGAAGTTTTTCGTCATTGCGGCTGCCTGGGGATTGCAGATGAAGATGTAGAAGTGGGATTGTAATTTTTCGGTGAGGGTCTTCATTCCAAGGGGGCTGATGGTTACGTAGAATGTGACTTCGCCTCCTTTTGCCCCTGTTTCAAGAAACTTCTCGATCAGCGAATCCCTCTCATCACATGGTGGTGAGGTTAGAATAACTGCGTAACTCTCAGGCATTCCGCCAAGAAGCACGCTGTCAAGGTGTCTATATCCTGTGGCTATACGAGATTGAAGAACATTGTTCGAAGCCTCTGGCTCTAGAGGTTTGGGCGCTTGGACCGTTTTATGTCTCGGTTCTTGACGATAAGAGTTGAAGTCAGCTTGTTGAACAAGCTGTCTGTAGGCCGTTACATCGTAGGTGGTGAAGATTCCGACGACTTTGTCGTTTTTGACTACTGGAATGTGCTTTACTCCGTTTTTCGTCATTAACTTGGTTGCTTGAAGAACCGAATAGTCGGGAGAGCATGCTATTGGAGACGCAGTCATGAACTGTCTTACCTTTGTTTTGCCTGGATTCAGAGCTTTGGCAACAACCTTTGTTAGTACGTCCCATCCTGTGACCATTCCAACGAGTTTTCCGTTTTCTGTGACCGGAAAACTGTCTACTCCCTGTTCCAATATGAGTCTGGCTACTTCATTCGCTGTCATAGTAGCATCTATGCTAACAACCATTTTGGTCATTAGGTCGCCCACTTTGACAGAAAGAAACTTGTCTGTAGACATTTTAGCCTCCTCCTTGAGAAGCGATGTCGCATTTAAACTTTGTTTCATGGCGTGGGCGCGCGCTTACCGCAAACTCGAGCCGCCGCTTGCAGGATTCGCCACGCACTTGGACAAACTCATAACTATGTGTTTTCTTCTACCAAGAAGCGTTCGTTAGAAATAAGTGGTTGATGCGCGCCAGCTTGTTGCTATATTCGGACTTTAATAGATTTTATTCGGTTTTATGATTAGCCTACAGTTTTGGGTTACGCATCTGTCTCTTGCCAGTTTGCAGTAACCGCCTTTCTCGTACCTGCAGGCCTTCTTGAGCGTCGAAAACTCCAGAACAACGGCACTAGGCTGAGAAGTCGTTGTGGGTTGAGGAGCGTCTGCGGGGCGGTACTGGAATTTGGGCCTTCCGCGGCCTTCACTCGGCTTTTTCTCCTTCAAGACGAGCTCCCCAGAGCCAAGCCGCTCCAGATGGGTGATGACCGTTGAACGGGCGAACCCTGAATCCCTGACCAACTCAGCAAGCGTAAGAGGCTCGCCTTTCCTGGTCAGAACACCAAGTATCTTCCTGTCAAAAAAATCCAGATACATACCAAGAAGAAAGCTGAACCTATTAAAATCTATTTTCGTCTGAATTACGCAACAGGCTGGCGCGCGAAGGCCTAGGCTTTGAACGTGCGCTTTCTTGGGAACAGCCTGCCTAGAAGAGCGTAGATCGCGATCGCTAGAAGCGCAACGGCGTACCTTGCAAAATAGGATATGCCAGCGTCTACAAAACTCAAGAGTGAGATAACTACGACTCCGAAAACGATTGAGAAGAGAACAAATCTGTCGTTTGGAGTCAACTCATTCTCCACTTGTTAGAGGGTACGATAACTGCAGTTAAGCCGGTTTTCGCAATGAAAAACCTTTCTCTTACGCGCGCGGATTCCTGATGCAAACCAAAGTCTACCTGTTTTGGATGTTTGTGTTAACTCTTAGGGGATCAAGCGGGTTCTGGAGACCTCTGTGGACTAGCGAGGCTTTTTGTGATCGAGCTTTGAGGTACTGCAGCTCCAGAATCAGTTTCAGACACGCTCGAAGATCAAATAGCCTACTACTTCTTTTCCACCAACAAGTGTTGGAGTGGTCGACACAGAGAGCGTTCTTCCGTCAATTTTGTAGTAACGCTCTTGGTATCCCCCAACCCAGTTGGGGAAGAGACTGATTTCCACTTCTACTCGAAGCTTATCTTTCTCAATCTCACAGGGACCGCAATAAGAAATATACGAATCTGCGGCGCTTGCTCTTTCTTACAAGCTGCCTCCTTTCATATCTTGGGATGGAAATCTCTTGCGATTAGCGCCCATTATTGCAGCACAGAAGTACCCATCGGGGCCGAGGATGATATAGCCCACAGTTTTTCTTCCCCAAGGATAGAGCACAGATCCATCAGATGCCCTCGTTTCAAACGATTTCAGTTTCCATGTTCCGACTAGAGGATTTGTTTCAGGCAATCCTTAGGCCCCCGTGTGTGCGACCTTGTCCATAGCGCGCATGCGTGTTCCTAAATTCGATTTTTGATTGTAATAGGTGAGTCGCGTATCTCTCTCTTGAAGTGAATCATGAGGAGATACGAGACTCTTGAGACCTTGTTTGGCAAGGTTGACTTATCCTTTGCTGAGAAAGTGCTTAATGAGTCTTACCATGCCAAGGATTCTGTTGGCAGGCCGCCTAGAAGCCCGCTTGGCGTCTTCAAGACTCATCTGCTCAGAAGGGTGAGGCGCGTTCCGAGCGATAGGATGCTCGTGAGGCAGATGTGGAAGGATCCTCGGTTGAGGCGAATCTGCGACATAGAAGAAAATGAACCTCCATACGGCATAGCGGTCCTGTCCCGTTTCAGGAAGAGGGTTGGGCCTGAAAGGCTGATGCGAATTGTTGATCATGCCATCGAGCTGCTCGTTAGGAAGGGAAGAATCAAGGGTGAAGCCTTGGTTTTGGATTCAACGTTCATCAAGGCTCACAGCCGCAGAAACCTCGACAATCGGACAGGCTACAGCGACCCTGAATCGAGGGTTGGAAGAGCAGTCAAAACGAGAGACCTGGGTTACAGGCTTCACCTAGCGGTGGACACGAGAAGCGAGTTACCCGTAGCCATGACTGTCGCATCGGCAAACGAGAACGAGAAGAAACACTCGCTGAACATGCTGGAGAAGACGAAGCTGATTCTCAAGCGGTCTGCAGCCAGATTGAGAAGCGTGATAGCTGACAGCCAGTACAGTGACGGCAAACTCAGAAACGCTGTTTGCGAGACAGTGATTCCATATCGGGCAAACCAGAAACGAGACGTTAAAGGCCTCCTCAGGGTGGATAAGAAGTTTCGAGCCTATGGGCCGGAAGACCAGAAAAGAGAGTATCACAAGAGGCCTCACATTGAAGCGGTCTACAGCTTCCTCAAGACGCAGTACAGCTTGGCCATAAACAAGGTCAGAGGCGTAAGAAATGTTGCTTCCTACGCGCTCTACAGCCTACTGTGCCTGGTTCTAAACAGAGAAGCAGCCGAAAACATCAGAAGACCAGACAAAGCAGTCTCACCAACGTTCTTCAACACATAATTTCGGGACAAGGCAGCGCGCTGATAGGATTGTTACGTTGTGCGTGGCGAAAGTCAGTCTTCGCCCAGCACGCGTGGCGTCGCCCATTGGGATAACGTGACGTTGAATAGAAATTTCACCCAGAACTTACTCTCACAAACCTTATTATTCCCCGTGAGAACAGAAAGATTTGGGAAGGGACTGCGCTGAAGGCACTCGCATTATTATTATTATTATTGATTCTAACACCGGCACTCATGCTCCTCGTGCCAGCATACGCAGGGCCCGAATGGCAAATAACCGTACAGACAGACAAGTCCAACTATCATATTGGAGACAAAGTTTACATAAACGGAACATTAACCTATGATGCGTGGCCACAACAGAGTGTTCCAGTTACCATCACTGTGAAAACGTCTAGTGACACTCTCTTCTATCCTCCTTCACCTTTGACAGGCGAATATGGAGACTACACCGCGAATTGGACGCTCGGCGGTGCCAACGCAATGTTGGGAAGATGGACCGTTATCGCCAGCTACGGATTCACAAATGCGACTGGCCATTTCGTCTACACAAATACGACTGGTTTCCAAGTCGTAGACATACGCATCACAGCAAGCGGGGACGTAGAACCCGCAGATGCTCCGATTGACAGGACCGGCGACATCTACACCGTAACAGGCAACATTGCAGCCGCAGTTAACGGTAATGGAATTATCATCGAAAGAAGTAACCTGATCTTGGACTGTGCGGGCTATACGCTGGATGGAACATACGGCGGCATCAACGGAATCAACCTGACCAGCGTTAACAACGTGACAGTAATTAACGCATCAATAAAATCGTTTGTCAATGGAGTACACGGAGACAACTGTTCGCACAGCCGCATCGCAGAAACGAACCTGTCTTCCAACCACAACGGAATCAAATGCCAGTGGTCACACTTCAACACGATGGAAGGAAACACGATAACGAAAAACGCCTTCGCGGGAATCTGGCTGGACCTCTCTCAAAACAACAGCATAAGCGGAAACACGCTAGCGAGCAACACTATAGCATCGAATCATGTTGGCGGCATCAATCTTCGGGACTTCTCGAGCTACAACAACATAACTGACAACAACTTCGTCAACAACACTTGGTACGGCATATACATCCAGAATTCCTTCTCCAACAACGTCTTCCACAACAACTTCGTCAACAACACCCACTATCAAGCATTCGTAGATGAGAGCACTTCTGGCAACGTGTGGGATGACGGCTACCCGTCAGGCGGAAACTACTGGAGCGACTACGTCGGCTTCGACGGAAAAAAAGGCCCATACCAGAATGAGACCGGAAACGACGGAATAGGAGACACACCATACATCATAGATTCAGACAACCAAGACCACTATCCACTCACTGTCCCACACGGCAGCAACATACCTCCTGCATTTCCAACTGCAAACTTCATTTCCACACCGGAACACCCAATCGCACCCCAGACTGTGACCTTCAACGCGTCAACCTGCATATGCATCAACGGGTCGATCACTCGTTACGATTGGGATTTCGGAGATGGGACATCTGACACGGGCCCGATTGTGTCTCACGTCTACAGCACGTATGGGAACTACAACGTAGCTTTGACGGTGGTTAGCAACACTCTCATTCCAGACATGCAAGAACAACTCGTAAACGTGAGAGAACTTCCAACAGCCAGCTTTTTCTCCTCACCAATCCTTGCTGTAGGCTACCCTGTGACATTTGACGCGTCAGCCTCAGATCCCCGAGGCGGAAACATCACAGACTACCTATGGGACTTCGGAGATGGCAACACAACATCAACAGTTGACCCAGTCATAAGCCATACCTACACGTCCCCGAGCAACTTCAATGTCACGTTGACCGTTTCAGATAGTGAAGATTTGAACTCGTCACTCTCCAAGGCAACTCTGGTGATTATGCCAACCGCGGTTTCGATCCACACAAGCTCTTCATCCACCTTCGTGGGCTTCACGGTAAACATTAACGGCTCTCTCACCGACCTCTACTACGAAGCCTTAGAGAACGAGCCCGTAGTTCTCTCATACACGTTCCAAGGAGCCCAATCATGGTATCCCATCAGTTCCGGAATCACGGATCATCAGGGTCACTACTTTGTGCAGTGGATCCCATCTGCCACGGGCTACTTCATTATCAAGGCCGAATGGGCAGGAAATTCAACTTATACTAGTGTCAACAACACCGTTACCTTAAGCGTCATACCGTACGAGAATCAGTACGCTTTCAGCGTAGAATCGAACAGCACAGTCTCAGGCTTGACATTCGACACGAACAGCCAAACACTAAGCTTCTCTGTCTCAGGAGAGAATGGAACAGAGGGCTATGCCCGAGTCACGATCGCAAAGGATCTTGTGCCCGACATTACCCAGCTAAAAGTGCGTCTTGACGGAGTCGACTACAACTATTCCGCTGTGTCGCTTGATGACTCTTGCCTGCTAGCATTCACTTACAACCACAGCACTCACGACGTAGAGGTGTTCCTGGACATAAACACCGTTCCGGAGATCCCTTCACTCTCGGTTCCTGCTTTGCTCATGATAATCACAATGCTCATCGCTGCTCTGCTAAGGAGAAAACCAAACACACAGTCTTGCCATGTTTGAGGATCCGAGACGTGGAATATTCTGAAACTGGGATTTGTCAGTTTCCCGTTGTCTCTAACACTATCTCATTCTGCTGAGGCTTGCTGTCGTAGTTGAGATCCATCCACGAGTAGAGGTAATACTGGTTCTGGTAATTCCCGATGTTTGGAGTCATAATGTCTATGAAACAGACGCCTAGCGCGCTAGCGTGTTCCTAAATTCCCTTTTTCCAGTGTGATAGAGCTAGGTCGCGTTTGAGTGATGCTTCTCGTATCCCAAGGCACATCACCATCCGTGAACGAAGCAGAAACAGAAGCACAAATCACTTCACAAACGAATTTAGGAACAAGCATGCGCGCGGATGACCGGGATGCGAAAGAAAGGATGCTGAAGCTACTTCGAGCCTGCCGAGCTAGGTCTTCGGCTCTTTCATGGCTTCTTGAAACAGTTTCTTGACTGCTGTTATTCTTGCTTTTTGTGCTAGTGTGTCGCTCGTTACTAGATCTAGTGCTTCTTCGGGGCACCATTTGATGCATTGCGGCTCGCCTTGTTCCTTGCACAGGTCGCAAGTGCAGACTATCTTCTTCTCTGGTTGAAGCATGATTGCCCCGTAGTCGCACGCTTCGATGCACCATCCGCACCCGTTGCACTTGTCTTTGTCCACGCTTATGGTTCCTGTTTCTTCTAACTGCGTTAAGGCGTCTCTTGGGCATGCTCTCACGCATGGTGGGTCTTCGCAGAGCCTGCACGTGACTGGCAGGTTGACCAGCTGGTTGATTCTGACAACTCGTATCCTTGACTTCAACGGGTTGAACGCTTTGTCCTTAGTGTAAGAACAGATGTATTCGCAGACTTGGCAGCCAACGCACTTGTCGGGGTCTGCTGAAACGAATTTTCTATCATGAATCTTGACCATGGCCTAGGCCTCCGTTCCCTTCTTGACTATACCTAACAAATCATCCATGCCCAGTTCCTTCAGTTTTGCCTCGGTAGGCACTCCTTCCCGCGTCCATCCTCGGCTTTCATAATAGTCGTCCAGAAGCAGATCCAACTCTGCCTGTGTCACCATTGCTCCCTTTGATGGGCCTTCATCTGGGATCGGTTCATGCATGACTTTCCATGGGAGCGTGTCGTCTTTTCTGCCTAGGCCTTCTCTGACGTTGAACAGTTTTGCCGCGTTCTGTATCCTTTCCCCGCATCGTTTGAGTTCCTCAGGCGTCATTTCCAAACCTGTCACCAGAGAGTAAAGCTTAGCCATGTCGGGCAGTTCCTTGTAGTACGTGCCTCTCGAGAACTTGCAGACAATGAACGAGTCAATAAGGTTGTACGTGTCTTCCATGTCCCTAACCAGTTTGCCGCGCCCCTTCTCAGCGACAAGTCTGTTGACTTTTCCCTTCACGTCAAAAGCGTAAGCTCCGTGCCTGTTGTGGTCAGCGCCACGGAAAGAGACTGCAAAACCTAAGGCTGCTGTCTTCAAGGCTCTCAAATCGTAGCCAGTGGTCTCTACGCCTTTGATGTGGGCTGCCAGCTTTCCCGAATCCTTTCCGATTCTCTCCGCGGCCATTTTCGTGCCGTCAGCAAGCAGCTCGCCGACGCCTTCGCGTTTGCCGATCTTCTCAACAAGCTTGACCATTGCGTCAGCATTGCCAAATCTCGCGTCAATCCCATCGAGCTCCTGCTGCGACAAAATGCCCCTCTCGTAGCAGTCCATTGCAAAGGCAACCGTGACCCCGGCGCTGATCGCGTCTATCCCATAGTGATTCGACAATGCCATGCCTTTGATGATGGCGTCAAGCCTGTCCACGCCGCAGTATGGGCCTAAGGCCCACAGGGTTTCATACTCCATCCGCGTCATAGTCTTCTCGTAAGGGCCTGACGCAACCACGCACATGTGCTCACAACGCATGACGCAGCTGCTGCAACCGATTATCTTAGCAACGTATTTCTCGTTCAGAACCTCTCCACTGACTTTTTCGGCTCCCTCAAACTTGGAATTATTGTAGTTCCGGGTTGGCATGGCTGATAATGAATTGTGCACGAGAATATTCTCTGGTGTTCCCAAAGTTCTGTATTTCTGTGTTGCTGGCCCTTTCATTCGTTCATGGAACTCTTTCACGTATTCCATAAACTCGTCAGGCTTCGCGACTACTATGTCACGAGTGCCCCGCACGGCGATTGCTTTCAGGTTCTTCGAACCCATAACTGCTCCTAAGCCTGTTCTTCCAGCCGCTCGGGTCTTATCATTAATGATGCAGGCAATTCGCGACTGCTTTTCTCCAGCGACGCCGATTGCGGCTACGCGAATGTAGTAATCACCCAGTTCCTCTCTGATCGCATGTTCCGTTTCGGCAGGCGACTTACCCCACAAGCGTGAAGCATCCAGCAACTGAACCGAGTCGTCGTCAATCCACACGTAAGTGGGCCTTTCGGTCTTGCCTTTGAAAACAACGACGTCATAGCCAGCACGCTTGAGTTCAGTTCCAAAAGAACCGTGAGCCTTAGCCTCGCCAACTCCGAAGCTTTGCGGTGACTTCGCCACAAACGCGTGCCCGTTTCCGCCAGTAGGCCAAATTGTACCCGAGATCGGGCCTGTAATCAGAAGAAGAGGGTTCTCTGGGCTTAATGGATCGACTCCTGCCTTGGAGTAGTCCAACCACATCCTGATGCCTAAGCCGATGCCGCCAATGTATTTCTTCGCGTAGTCTTCATTCAACGGTTCAACAGACGTCTTGCCAGATGACAAATCCACGTGGAGTACGCGGCCAGCATAACCAAACAACACACTTTCCTCCATGCCCTTGCTGAAAGTAAAAAGCGTTTCAGTGTTTATATTAGTTTATCTCCTTCGCCTGAGAAAACCCCATGTGCCTAGGCATGAGATGGTCTGATGCCGACAGAAGAGCAGCAAGTAAAAACTGTTAATGACTAATAGTGGAGTGGTTGAGGCTTAGAGTGCTTCCTTCAGCAGTTCCAAGACGTCTTTCACCGCAGTCTTGTCTTCTACGTCCAGCACTTTCACAGCGTCTTCCAGAGTCGTTACGCAGAATGGGCAAGCCACGGCAACCGTGTCAACCCCCAGGTCCAAAGCCTCTCTGATCCTGTTGACGCAAGGTCTCTTCTCAGGCTGTGCGTCTTCAGTCCAGACTCTTCCCGCGCCGCCGCCACAGCAGAAGCTACTCTGCTTGTTTCTCTTCATCTCAACAAGCTCCAAACCAGGAATCGCCTTCAGGATCTGTCTAGGTGCATCGTATACGTCATTGCGTTTTCCGAGGAAGCATGGATCGTGGTAGGCTACTCTTCTCTTGACGGGCTTCGTGAGCTTGATCTTGCCTTGTTTGAGTGCGTCAGCGAGGAACTGCGTGTAATGTTGGACGTTCAGTTTCTCATCGCTGTAGGGTTTGTCATTCTTGAACGTGTTGTAGCAGTGCGGTGACAGTGTCACGATTTTCTCTGCGCCGAGTTTCTTGAACATGCCGATGTTGTGAGCAGCAAGCTCCTCGAATAGTCCTTTTTCACCCAAACGAAGCATGTGGTCTCCGCAGCACCATTCTTCAGAGCCCAACGTTGCGAAGTTGACGCCCAGCTGGTTGAACACTTGGACCATGTTCCTCGCAACCTCTTGGTTTCTAAAATCATAGACGTCTGAGCAGCACACGAAGAAGAGGACATCTGCCTTCGAAGCCTCTGAATAGGTCTTGACGTTCAAGTCCTTAGCCCAGTCCATCCGTTTGCTCTGGTGCGTTCCCATCGGATTATGGTACTTGTATACTCTCTCAAGCACGTCAATAACCGTTCTTGGAAGGTTTCCTGCCTCAACCAGCAGGCTGTGTTCGTCAACTATCGCGTTTGCGCATCCGACCAGTTTTGGACAGAACAGCGTGCATGAATTGCACTGCGTGCAGAGCCAGACGTTGTCAGCCATGGGTTTCAGTCGTCCCGGGCAGCCTTGGTCTCTGGGGTCTGCAATGAACCTGTAGTTCGCGGTTAGGCTTGCTGGTCCGAGGAATTTCTCGTCGATTGCCGCTGGGCAGGCTGAGTGGCAGATTGAGCATTTTATGCAAAGCGTCAGATCCCAGAACTTGCTGAGTTCGGCTGGTAGCTGTGTGAACTCGTTGGGTTTCCTTAATTCTTCTTCCGGTTTGATCAGTATCGTTCTGATTTTCTTGTATTGGTCGAAGAATGGTTCGATGTCGACTACGAGGTCTTTTATGACTGGCATGCTCGCGAGCGGTTCGATGTTTAAGGAGTCTGCTTCAAGATGCAATACCTGTGTGTAGCAGGCGAGCATCGGTTTTCCGTCTATGTTGACGGCGCAGCTTCCGCAAATGCCCATTCTGCATGAATGCCTGAACGTCAAAGTCTCGTCGAGATTGTCTTTTATGTACATGAAGGCGTCAAGGACTGTCGTTCCTTTGCGGATCGGCACTTTGAAGTTGGACACGTAACTCTTCTTGCTATCCGGGTTGAATCTGCTGATTTTGAACTCAACGATCTTCTCAACTTTCGTGCTCACTTCATTCATCCCCCTAGTAGGTTCTTGCCACTGGCGGCCACTTCGTTATTGTAACCGGCATGTACTCGAGTCTCGGCCCGTCCAATGAGTAGTAAGCCAGCGTGTGTTTCAGCCAGTTCTCATCGTCACGCTTCGGATAATCCGTTCTCGAATGTGCCCCTCTTGATTCTTTTCTCGGAAGCGCGCAGGCCACAGTAACCTCGGCAAGCTCCAGCATGAAATCAAGTTGCAGTACGTTCAAGAAGCCCGTGTTGAATGAACTGCCCTTGTCTTGAACTCTCACGTTCTTGAATCTCTTCCTTAGCTCGCGTATCTCCTTCAAGGCGCTCTCGAGTTGGTCTCCTCTTCGGTAGATCCAAGCCTTCTCGTTCATGACCCGTCTCAGTTCATCTCTTAACTCTGAGATTTTCTCATCGCCTTCTCTGCGGAACAATTCAGCCAATCTGTTCTCCTCTGCCAAGAGCTTCTCATTCGGAATCTCATGCAACGTGGTTGATGAAGCGTGTTTGGCGGCTTCCTCGCCTGCGACTGCTCCGAAAACCAGACAGTCGGCTGTGGAGTTCGTGCCAAGCCTGTTAGCCCCGTGGATGCTGACGCATGAGCATTCGCCTGCCGCGTACAAGCCGGCCATAGGCGTTTCGGTCTTGATGTTGACTTTGATGCCGCCCATCGAGTAGTGCGCTGCGGGCCGGACCGGTATGACTTCTTTCACCGGGTCTACGCCTCCAAGCTTTATTGCAACATCACGGATGAGCGGTAATCGCTCGTTGATTTTCTGTTCGCCCAAGTGCCTGAGGTCCAACGCGATGTAAGGCCCATGAGGTCCCTGTAAGCCCCTTCCTTCGTTCATTTCTGTCTGTTCAGCTCTTGAAACCACGTCTCTTGGCCCCAGCTCCATTTTCTCAGGAGCATATTTCTTCATGAAGCGTTCCCCGTTAGCATTAAGCAGGTATCCGCCTTCGCCTCTGGCTCCTTCCGTTATCAGAACACCAGATGGCACTAGGCCGGTTGGGTGGAATTGAACGAATTCCATGTCTTCAAGAGGCACCCCTGCTCGGTAAGCCATCGCCATTCCGTCACCCGTGGTTGAATGCGAGAAAGTGGTAAATTCATAAATGCGTTCATGCCCCCCCGTGGCGAGGACAATGGATTTGGCTCTTAGCGCCCGCATTTTGCCAGTCTTCATTTCGATGGCTGTTACCCCTGTCGCAGTCTTGTTTTCGGTTATGATTGATGTGACAAACCATTCATCATAGAACTTCACGTTACCATACGTCAGGGCCTTGCCGTAGATAGCGTGCATTTCGTGGAAGCCAGTCATATCCGCCGCGAAGCAAGCTCTTGGAAAACTGTGCCCTCCAAAAGCGCGTTGGTCGATTTTGCCGTCTGCTGTGCGGCTCCATGGGCATCCCCAGTGCTCGGTCAGCACTATTTCTTTCGGTGAGTGTCCTACAAAGAACTCCACGACATCTTGATCCGCGAGAAAATCGGCGCCTTTAACCGTGTCATAAGCGTGCAGTTCAAGAGAGTCTTTTTCTCGCATTGCAGCCCCTGTTCCGCCTTGGGCGCAGACAGAGTGTGAACGCAATGGATGATGCTTAGAGAGAACAGCTATGTCCAGTTTGCCGCTTACTTCGGCAGCTGCTACAGCGGCTCTGAGTCCGGCAAGGCCGGCTCCAATTATGAGTAGATCGTGAGTATTCTTTTCCATCAGACTTCACCTTTTTGAAGATTAAGTAAGGATGTGACCTACGTTTTATAGTTTTTTCCGAGGGATGAACGTTTCGAAATGTTCGTATTGTGGAAAAGGATTTGCGTGTTTGGGTTCTTGTCACTGTTCGTGTGATCCATTTTTGTCGTGTATTTTCAGTGTTGCTAACGCCGAATTCTCCATGTGGACATGTTTTTTCTCACGTGCAGCTTTCGCTAGGACGTGTTTACAAGATTTTTATAGTTAGTTTCGTCTTCTAGTTGTTGACTAGTCAATGTTCGATGCTGAGAAGTTCATTCAGGAAAAAGTGAAAGAGTTAAGGGATAGAATCAGAGGCAAGGCCATTATCGGGGCTTCTGGCGGAGTTGACTCCACAACCTCAGCAATCTTGGTCAATAGGGCCGTAGGTGAGAACCTGCTTTGCGTCTTGGTAGACACTGGTTACATGCGGAAGAACGAAATAGAGGCCAACGAGAGACTGCTGAAGAAGCTTGGCTTGAACGTTCTCGTCGTGGATGCGAAGAAACGGTTCTATGACAAGTTGAGCGGAGTGGTAGATCCTGAACAGAAAAGAAAGATCATCGGCGAATTGTTCATCAGAGTTTTCGAGGAAATAGCTCGCAAAGAAAAGGCGCGATTCTTTGTTCAGGGAACGATTGCTCCGGATTGGATTGAGAGTGGCGGTGGGCTCAGGGACAGGATTAAGTCTCATCATAACGTGGGCGGTTTGCCTGAGAAGATAGAGTTTGAGATTGTTGAGCCTCTTCGGGATCTGTACAAGGATGAAGTGCGCATCGTTGGAAAAGCATTAGGGTTGCCTTCTGAAGTGTATGAGCGTCAGCCGTTTCCCGGGCCGGGCTTGGCTGTGCGCATTGTTGGTGAGGCGACGGCTGAAAACGCGAGGATTGTTCGCGAGGCATGTGCTATTGTGGAGGAGGAGATAGAGAAGGCAGTTGCAAAGGGCGAAATGTCTAGGCCTTGGCAGTATTTTGCTGTTTTGTTGCCCTGCAAAGCCGTGGGTGTTCATGGTGACGTGAGGGTTTATGGCCGTATCGTCGTGGTTCGGTCTGTTGAAAGCTTGGATGGGATGAGCGCGGCGTACTCGAAGATTCCTCACGAGGTTCTGGAGCGCATATCGGTAAGAATTTCGAACACCCTGAAGGATGACGTCAGTAGGGTCGTGTTTGACGTGACTAATAAGCCGCCTGGGACGATCGAGTATGAGTAGACCGGTCAAGGTTTATGTTGTGGATAACGGCGGGCAGTGGACGCACAGGATCTGGAGGGTCTTGAGAGAGGTTGGCTGCGACTCCAAGATAATTCCTAACACTACGCCTGTTGGCGAAATAGATGCGGATGCGCTTGTCCTGAGTGGTGGAGCGCCGCGGGTCGTTTGGGAATCTCCAAAACTGGGCAACTGCATTGACTATTTTGAGCGATTTCAAGGCCCAATTCTTGGCGAGTGCCTTGGGATGCAGTTGATGGCTATTCATTTTGGCGGCAAAGCGGGTCCATCTGAGATTCCAGAGTACGGGCTGTCTCGTTTGAGGGTGATTGAAGAGGATGACCTGTTCAAGGGTTTGCCGAAGGAGTTTTCGGTTTGGGAGTCTCACAATGACGAGGTAAAGGAAGCACCCAATTTCACTGTCCTTGCGCTTTCAGAGAATTGCAGGATTCAGGCTGTAAAACACTGGCATAAACCCTTTTACGGAGTGCAGTTTCACCCTGAAGTGAATAACACTGAACATGGAGAAGAGATTCTGCGGAATTTTGTAAGAACCGTCAAGGTTGAGCAATAAAGAAGGGGCTTATCCTCTTATCATTGTGAGGATCATTTTGAATCTCTTAACGGCTTTCAGGCTGTGTGGATGATTTGCCGGCATGACAGTTGCTTCGCCTTCTCGCAAGTGGTGAGTTTTGCCTGAGATGGTTATTTCCGCTTCGCCGTCGATGATTTGGACCATCGCGTCAAACGGCGCTGTATGTTCGCTCAGCGCTTGCCGTTCATCAAACGCGAATAGTGTCACTGTGCCCGCTTTCTCGTCGATTAGCGTTTTACTCACGACTGAACCTTCTTGATACTCTATCATATCTTTCAGTCTGGTCGTTTGTTCGGAGAGTTTCTCGACGTTTTCTCGCTTCTTGCTTTTGCTCATAATATTCTTCCTTTAAACCGGAACTGTGGAGGCAATTCAGTTAGGTTTTCTGGGTTTTCTCCATTCTTGAGAAAATGCACTGTTGATCTGGTGTTGGGCATTCCATGGCTGGATGATGTAGGCATTTTCTCCTTTTGGTTCTTGTCTTGTCTGCCATTGAGGCCACTGTCGCTTTGTTGCCTGCCACTCTTTCCTTGCATGTTTGCTAAGTGCGACATGGATTTTATAGTTTCCTCTTCTTTGCAATGCCTGATGCTTTCCCAGAAACTTTTTTATGACGTTCCCCTATGCCATTAACCATTCTGGAAAGGAGTTGGAGCGTGCATGTTTGTTGGTATGGATCATGTTGGAGTCGCTGTGAAGAGCCTGGATGATGCTATCCGCGTTTATCGTGACGCTTTGGGGTTTGAGCTTAAAGGCATTCATGTCTTAACAGAGCGAAAAGTCAGAGTTGCCTTCATTTCTGCAGGTGGCAAGACACAGATCGAGCTTTTGGAGCCACTTGACAGCAATAGTGCTATTGCGAAGTTTCTTGAGACTCGCGGTGAAGGTATTCACCATTTTGCTGTAGAGGTAGACAACATTGATGCTGTTCTTGCAGAAATGAAGAAGAAAGGCGTTGCGTTAATCGATGAGCAACCTCAGATGGGTGCGGAAGGAAAAAGAATCGCGTTTGTTCATCCCAAGAGCACTAAAGGCGTGCTTATGGAACTCGTCGAGAAACCCAAGCGGTAAGACTGAACAGTGCCAATGAACATAGACTTAAACAAGCTTCTCGAAGGCTTAGACACCAAACGTGTTGGAAGAAGCATTTTCTTCAAGCGTTCCGTTGGCTCAACAAATAGCTGGGCAAGAAGGTTTGCGCGGCTGGGTGCTTGCGATGGAACCGTTTTCCTTACTCTGCGTCAGACTTCTGGACGAGGAAGACTGAAGAGAAAATGGGTTTCGCCTGCGGGGGGATTATGGTTTTCCGTTATCCTTAGACCTAGACTCAAGCCGGCAGAGGCGTTTGGCCTTGTTTTTGTCGCAAGCTTGGCAGTGGCTGAGGTTCTGGAAGAGTTGTACGGGCTAGAGACCCAGGTAAAGTGGCCGAATGATGTTTTGGTGAGCGCGAAGAAAGTCTGTGGAATACTTGCAGAGACGAAGCTGGATGGCAAGAACGTCGAGTATGCTGTGGTCGGAGTAGGCATCAACGCGAACTTTGGAGTGAAGAAGCTTCTGCCGGAAGATTTGTGGAAGACAGCTACATCGCTCAAAGATGAACTTGGCAGAAAGATCGAGTTGGAAATGCTTCTCAAAGCGTTGCTGGAGAAGCTGGAAAGAATATGCGATGTTTTTTTGGAGAAGGGTTTCACCGTTGTTTTGGATGAATGGAAAAAGCACGCTGGCTTTCTGGGCTGTCAAGTGGAGGTAGTGAGCTTGGATGAGAGATTGACTGGTTTGGCACTGGATGTTGATAGGAGTGGGTCTTTGGTTTTGAAACTTGGGGATGGAATGGTGAAGCATGTTTTCGCGGGAGATGTTGTTTTACAATCAGAATAGAAATGGAAAGGCTGCTTTCTATTTGGCGCAGCCACTTGGATGCAGTTTGCCCCTACTTTCTTTTTCCCGTGATGTTGAAACCTCTTTTCTCCAGTTGGGCAACCAGTTCCTTTGGGTCTAGGTACCATTGTCCCCATTTTCTGCAGATGTGCTCCGTCCAACTGTAGTTGTCATAGGTGAAGGTTTCCTCGCGGTTTTTTTCCAACGGTATCTTGGCCTTTGCTTTTCGATAGTAGTCTTGAGCGAGGTATCCTTCATCCATCGTTTTCATGGCTTCTGAAATCATCTTTTGGCTTAGCTTTGGGTATTTGTCTTCGAAAAGAGTGAACTCCAATGGATATCGTGGTCTCGTGTGCGGGTCTTCTGCTGGGTACCCCATTGCCAACTGCACCAGTGGGAAGACTTTCTTGGGCAAGTCATATTCTTGTGCGATCTTGTCGGCTCTGTATGGTGCGGCTCCGAGGAAGCAGCTGCCAAGACCGAGGCTTCTTGCGACTGTCACCATGTTTTCTGCCATGTATGCCGCGTCTTGTATCCCGAAGAGTAGCAGTGTTAGGTCGCTGGTGGCTAGTTTCCACTTTCTTTTGGTCATTATTTTTTCGAACTTGTGAAAGTCAACGCAGATCGTGAACAGTAATGGGGCATTCCAAGGGTTACGTTTTCTGTTTCGTGATAGTAGCACGCTGTAGGATTGTGAGGCAAAAGGCGCCTGCTGACCAGCCCTCACGATCGTCTCAATGACTTCTTGGGAAGGAATGTCGTCTGTGTATTTTCGAATTGACTTGTGAGCAAGCATTGCCTGAATTACAGGATTAGACTTCATGACACAACCTTCTTCTGCTGATGTGAATTCGAAATCCCGCAGATTTATGTTTTTCCTATGCGGCTATGACGTCACATTCTTGAACCGTTCGCGAGCCAATCAATGGTTTGAACTAGCATTTCCAGAGCAAGGTGAGGATTCCGAGGATAAGAATGGGAGATGAGCAGGAAATTGAGACACTGATTAATGAAGAGGCCTTGCTGTCTGCCATGTATCTGAGAAATGAAAAGCAATCATGGAAACAAAGAATCACTTGTCCGATATGAGAAAGAGCATGCAAGAAAGGAGATATCTGCCGAAGTCCTTATCAATGTTTAGCTTTTAGAATGTCCTGATATACAACAGGCTATAAACTCGGCTCCGAATATTCTCTAGTAAAATGACCTCCAATATTGAGAAGACGCATGCTTGAACTAAAAAGTTTATAGCGGAAGTCACTATCTTCAATTATGTCAGATAGAGAGTATTTTTCGCTAAGGTATGCAGTTCCAGGATTTGCCTTTATATTGATTGTTGTTGGAATGAACTACAAGCCTGTCTTTGACATCCTGAAAGGGACAGATTCCAGTGAGGTGTTGGGCGTGTTTCTGTCGTTTCTCTCATTGTTTGCTGGTTCTGCAATAGGTTTTCTTGTCGCCCAGTTCTGGTATTCTTATTTTCATTGGCGAAGAATCTACGCCCTGGTTTTCAAGCACCATGAAACCTTAATGGAGGAAGAGTTCTCTTTCAAATCTGGCACCCATGGAAAAGATAAGGACATTACATTATCAGCAATTCTAGATTATATACTTCTCAGCGAAAAAGACGAAAAATACTGGAAATATTGCCAAAGGAGATGGGACATATTCCATACATTGTCTTGCACGTTGGTTTCTATTAAGTCAGGGATGATTACAGGGCTGATTCTGCGAATTGTTCTCGTGATCTCCTTTGTCGGAAAAGGATTAGGAGACTTGCTTTCGTATGCGACTTACCAACCATTGCTGGAGCAGTTTCAAACCTTGACTACAGAAATGAAGACCGATGCTTTGCTCTTTGTCTTCACATTGGTCAGTGCAGTGGCTTTGATTCTCGTGGTGATTTACGGAAGGATGCAGGTTTTCAATGAATATCACAAGATATTGGAAATACTCATTAGAAAGAAAGCGCGCGAACCAAACTTCAAGAAAGAACTGAGAGAAGCTTTTCCTAGCTTTTTTGCAGTCAAAGAGGCTGGTCGAGCCAAGAACAACATGTGAATGCTGCTCCAGCACGTCTCAGAAGGATGTTTGAATCAAGCTTCATGGCATATGTCCTTGCTCGCGACGGTGGGAGTTTGGCGAAGCTAAACGGCAGCAACAAGATGCTATTCACGGTAATTCCCGGTTGGTTTGGGTTTGGGGGTAAAGTTTTATCCAACCAACCACAAATCCAGTGGTCAGTAACAGGAACCAGTGCCGAGCGTTGCCCCGCCGAGAGGCGCGGCGCTTTTCACCATCGCCTTCACTTTTGCGGTTCATCTTTCTTCAGAAGGAGCTCGGTCTCCAGATACTTCTGGTCGCTCATTCTCTTGATCTTCAGGAATCTTCCCAATCCCTTCTCCGTTTCTTTTTCGTAGATGTTGATCTCTCCGTCGAACAGTCCTAGAATGGCGTGAAGCTCCTCTGGAGGGTGCATCTGCGGATCAACTACTGCTAGGATGGTGAAGCCTGTTGACGTCAATTCCGTGGTGAGAGCGGTCAGCCATTTCCTAGTTTGAACTGCACGATGTTGGAGCAGGACGTCTGAGACTATCTCGATACAGGCCCTTCGCGGGCCTTCCAGCGATGCGTCCAGTTTGTGAATGGCTGAAGTCAAAGCAATGCTAATCTCAGTAAGGTTCTCTACACCCTTCAACTTGAAAACGTTAGGTGAACTCTCAGCGATCGCATCTGCTTGAGGATTGCATACGAAGAGGTAGAAGTCAGACTGAAACTCTTCAGCGAGAGCTTTCACTGCCCTAGCACTAGTGGTGAGATAAAATGTGACTTCACCTCTCTCTGCCCCTGTCTTAAGAAAGCTCTTGATTAGCGAGTCCCTCTCGTTGCAAGAGGGTGAGGCCAACACTACAGCGCTGCTTGAACGTAGGCCTCCGCACAGCAGCTTGTCAAGATCTGCATATCCAGTGGCAACAAGGTCTATAGGCTTTGGCACTGAGGCCACTTTACCTGTTTCCATGTAAAGCATCTGTGCTTCTACTTTCTCAATCTCCTTTTTGGCGCCCATTTTCCGGAATATTTCCAACGCTTGACTGAAGAGGTTTTGGGCTTTTTCTTTGTCGCCTTCCTCGTTTCTGTCTACGTATGTTGAGCCGTATTCGTATAGAAGGCTAGCGAAATAGGGCACGTACCATCTTCGTGCGTCTAGATCTTGGAGTGTTTGGACGCTTTTTTCGAAATGCTGTATGGATTGCTCCCAGTTTTTCTGTGCCCTAAAAAGCATTCCCTTCAACATTTCAGCATTTGCAATGGCCAACATGTTTTTTGACTTTGCTGCGAATTCATAGGTTCTTTCAATTAGTTCTTTGGCTTTTTCGATTTCTCCTTTTTTCAGATATAATCTTGAAAGGGCAGGAAATGTCGATACAAGCGGATTCGCTGTGTCTCCTGCTTTTTCATAGATGCGGTTGCTTTCGTTGAAGTATTTTTCCGCTTCCTCATAGTCTTCCATTTCCATGAGCAGTTCTCCAAGGCTTTGATTCGCTTCAGCCGAAGGCACATACTCTTCAACTTTCTTTGCTGTGTCAGCGGCCTCAGTTAAGTACTGAAGGCTTTTGTCCCATTCTCCCAGCGATAGATAGCATTGTCCGATACTCAGCATTGCATTTGGGGTGTAAGACACATTTCTAGTTCTCTTAACCAATGCCAGATTATCTTCACATATGGAAAGGGCTTTCTGCACCTCGCCCATAGTCAAATAACAAAAAGCCATATTCCCATCAAGCCAGACCATTCGATTTAAGTCACCAACTTTCTTCGCAAGTTCTAACCCTTTTTGAGCGGTCTCGAATGCCTTTTGAGGTTCTCCTGTCCACCAATAGAGCCCGCAAAGGTTACAATACAAGCGGAGAGCAGCTTCCAGGCTATTGCTTTCGAGGGCTATTTTCAGTCCTTGCTCGTGGTATCTTTTAGTTTTTTCAAGCTCTCCAGATAGCGCGCTTAACGCTCCTAGGTCGTTGTAGCACTCTGCTAGCACTCTGGAGTCGCCTAACTTCTCTGCCAAGTCAAGTGCTTTCTGCAGCCAAGACAAAGCTTCGGGCTCTCCACTTCGCCAAAGCCTATGCCCTATATCCTCATATAGATTGGCCAATTCAACATTCTCAGGTTCTTTCTCAAGTATTTCCAGAGCCCTTTGATGATGCTCAGAAGCCTTCTTCTTGTCACCTGCAAAATCCCAAAATGCATGCGCCATTTTAACATGAAGCCTTGAAACGCTTTTTCTATCTTCCAACTGTGCCCACAGCGTTAATGCTCCATCCCACCATTCCATGCCAGCATCGAATTGCCCAATCCAAGTTTTAATGTCACCAAGTCTTTCCGTAATACGAGCCCTCTCTTCAATACTGCCATCTTTCTCTTCAAGAAGCTTAAGAGCGTGACTAAGATAGGAAAAAGCTTCATCATAGGCATACATCTTCTGCGATTTTTCACCAGCATTCAGGAAATAGTCAAGCGCCTTCTCTTTGTCTCCGGTTTCTAGAAAATGATAGGCGAGTTCTCCAAAATGCTCATCAATCTTAGCAGCGTAGACCTTCTCAAGGGCACATCCCACAATCCCGTGAAGCTTTTTCCGCTTCAGGAGACCGACTTCCTCATACACAACATCCCTGACCAGTACGTCAGCAAAAGAACATGTGCCAACTCCACGAACTTCTCTCTGTTTGATCAAGCCGGTTTTGAGAATCCTGTCCATCAATTCAAGAAGCCTATTCTCCTCAATACCCGTAAGAACAGACATTACTTCCAAAGTAAAGTCATTTCCAACAAAAGAAGCCAAGGTCAAAGCATTCTGGCATTCATCGTCAAGTCTACTGAACCTCGTCTTCAGGACATTCTTGACGGTTTCTGGAAACTCGATCTTTGAAACATTTTTGAACTCCCACCTGTTACCTTCTCGGAAGATTACTTCCTCTTCCTTCAGAGACTTCACAACCTCTTCGGCGAAGAACGGGTTGCCCTTTGTCTTCTCGTAGACAAGCGTGCAGAACTCTGCCGGAACATCCTCCTGCTCTAAGATGTTCTTTATAATCTCTGAAACGTCACTGAGAGACATTCGCTTCAGGTGAATCGATTGAGGCAAACGTTCCCTGTTCAATTCCGACAGAACTGGCGACAGTGGGTGTTTGGCATCAATGTCAGTGCTGCGATAAGCTCCCAAGAGAAGCAGGGGCGTTTTCTGCACATCATGGGCTAGGTAATGTAGGAGCAAGAGCGAGGATGGATCGGTCCACTGCAGATCGTCAAGAATCACTAGCAGCGGCGTCTCTCTGGAAATGTTGGTCAAAAACTGCGAAACAGCCTCAAAAAGCCTATTTTGCTCCTGCTCAGGGCTTATAGGGAAGGATTGAGGAATTGCCCGGAGCTTTTGGCTAAGCTCGGGAACCAGCTTGGCAACCTCAGCAGGATAATAGCCGATGACCCTGTACAATTGCTCTGGATTGCATGTTTCCAAATACTCTTTGATAACCTCTTTCCAAAGAATATACGGAGGAACACCATCCATTCTAAATAGTGCTGGGCATCTACCATGCAGAACCTGCACTCCACGGGAACGTGCATAGGCACCGAGCTCCCTGACCAATCTTGTCTTTCCAATGCCAGCCTCGCCGTGAATGAAAACGAGACCGCCCTCGCCGTGGACTGCTCTGTAAACAGCTTCTTTCAGAGCATCCATTTCTTCAACTCTGTCTATGAGCGGAATCTCTCTTGCAGCAATAGGACGAGGACTAGGAACACGATTGCGCTCAAGAGACGACAAGCAGACTTCTCCACATTACCCTATCGATAGAGCACTATTAGATACTGTGTTCTTATTGCTTGTGGAATAGCACATGATTCAGCCATCAGCTCCAATTGCACAAAATGAACAAGTCACCCGAGCAACATCGGTCCGTGGTTCAGGTTCATCTACGCGCGCTACAGAACAGCATGGTGTAATATTACATTATGACATACTATAGTGCAATATAATATGCCATGATGTAGCACGACATTCTGTGTTTGGGTTTGGGATAAAACTTTACCCCCAAACCCAAACCCAAAACCCAACGGGCAATGTGCGGTCTTTCGCGCGCGCTAGTAGGTGTGTTAGGTGTTTTCTGTTACTCGCGGTAGCGTGCGCATTAAGTTTAAGAATCGAACCGGGGCTTGTATTAATCATGGCAACGCCTGCCTTCTCTGTCATTACTACTGCGAAAAACGAGAAAGACGAGAGACTCCTTGGCGAAACTTTTCAGAATTGGGAAATTGTGAAGCGGCTCTTTGAAGAGAAGACGGGTAAGAGAATAGAATTCGTGATCGTTGACGCTGGGGGAAACGCGGATTTTCCAGAACTGAGCGATTCCAGTTTGGTGTCTCACGAGGTCTACGAAAGATACAAATATGGCCTTTTTGAGTCTGGAAAGATTAGATTCAAGTCATGGGATTCCCCCGCGATAGGTAGGAACCTTGGGTTTTCCCGTGCAAGAGGAAGCATTCTAGTTTTTCAGGACATTGACACAAGATTCTCCAGCGGAACCGAATTGGACTTCAAACACGTGAATCCAAACCTTGACAGGTACGGGAACTATTTCGAAGTCATGTACGGGTCTTTGAGAACAAAAAACATCGTTGGCGCAGCTCCTTCCGCCAGAGCAAGCGACACGCCGAGTCTCTTTCGCAGGTTTGGCACGATGGGAGAGAACTATACCGTCTGGTTTTCGACACGAGCCCCAACGATAAGAATACGAGGCACCCCGATCTCCGGTCCAAGCGTCCCAGGGATCAGCATTGCTGTCAGGCGAAATGCAGCTCTCAGGATATTTGCGGACCAGGGATGTCTGTACGATCCGGAATTAGCTGTTGCGGAAGATCTCAAGTTTTCAAGGATTCTGGGCGAGTACGGCAGGGTGTCTTATGAAAAAAAAGCAGGCGTGTTCACAAGAACTGTCAACAGAGTGAGCCCCGGTTTTGATCTGCTGAAATCAGTTCTCTACGCTTTCATGTGGATAATCCCTTATTCATTCCCAGACGCTTGGAAATACAGAAAGCACACGTTTCGCATATGAGCACGCGCGTCATTTTCGTTTTCTGAACGGCATTTGTCCATTATACTCGCAGACGAATTCAAATCCACTTTCAATAAGGTGCAGCGCTTCTTCAATGGTCTTGGTTATTGCAGAATGGAACTCGCCAGTTTGGGTTTGGGGGCAAAGTTTTATCCCGAACCCAGAAGCGCCTATTTTTTGCCTTTCAAGTGTTTTGTAGGAAGCGAAACCTGTTTCTTCTCTTTTCTTTTCTGGTCTTTCTCTCTCTGTAGTTTCTTATGCTGCTCTAAACCTGTAGCTTTCTTTTCTCTTCTTGACAATAACTCATCAACCTTAGCAGGCAATAGAAGCATTACGCATTCTAAAACGTTGTCCTCTTGTCTACAGCATAAGGGGCGTATACTCGATTCCGACTATACCTATACCCCATACTGATACTGACTATACTGAACCGAGTATACACAAATCCACCCCTTCTTTCCATGATGCACGTCGTCGTTTTGGTTGGTTGGGGTAAAGTTTTATCCAAGTGGTTTTCGGGCGATTGCCTGCAAATCGTCCGCCAACGCTAATGCGTCAGGTTGTTCACATAAGGCAAGCTCAAACTGAAGAATCTTGTTGTATAAACTCCTTGAACGCCCTTTTTTCGCAAACAACTCTTTAGAAATTCGTAAGGGCATAGTTGTAGCTTTGCCCACGATCTTTTCGACGCTAAACCCGTTTCTTTCCAACATTTTCCTAAACTCGTCTGGAGTCCAAGTATAAATCTTGACTTTGGTATTTTCAGGCATGGTGCCAAACTTCTTGCGAAGCAGTATGTCTAATGCGTTTTCCATATCGCTCGGATTTGGCTTCTCTGGCAATGCAACCAAAGACTGAACATAACGATTAGGCGCCGAAATTATCAGTCTTCCTCCTCTTTTTAAGACTCGGTTCAATTCCTTTAGGAGAATGTCAGGGTTTTCGAAAAAGAGAAGGGCAAGTTCACAAAGAATCATGTCAAAGGTTTCGTCGGGGTAGCTTGTTCTTGTAATGTCCCCTCTTTTCATGATTATTCTGTTCTGAAGACATTCTCTTCTTATCCTCTTTTCGGCGGTTTCTAGCATCTTTTCTGAAATGTCCAGTAAGACCACTCTGCAGCCTTTCCTTGCCATGCGAATTGACCAGCGACCCGTTCCTCCACAAGCATCAAGGATTAAGGCGTTGGGGTCTGTAGGAAGATATGGTTCAATGTGCCTCCACGTAATCTGGTTATGGACTTGAAAGTACAGAAGGCCGAAATAGTTGTCATAGGTCTTCGCTTTTCCGTTGAAATAACTCTCCACCCCATCCGTTTTCTTCACGTGTTTTGACACAAGTCTCAAATCTTCGTTCCGATATGTTCCTTTGAGTTCAGCTATAACTTTTCCGCAACGTCTACTCACCGTGATGTTGGTTGGATAGAATTTTACCCCGCTATTGTTTGGATTTCACTCGCCGAAACGATTTCGTGGTGGCCAGATTTGCTCCGCAAACTGAGCATTTACCTTCGGCAGTGATTTTCGGCTGCTCCTTCACTTCAGCGCCGCAAAGCCCGCATTTTGGCATCGAATCACCTCCTCCCAAGATTCTGATCAGCAATCTAGTAGCCTTTTTGCGAATAAAAGCTATGCTACTTGTGTACAGGGCGTTTTTGCGCACTTGAGAGGTTCGTTTCATATCTTGTAGTTTCACGCGCTTTCCATATGTTCTAAATACCCCTTGAAGCAAATAATACGCAACAATCAGAGGGATTTGCAGTTGCCCCAGATCAAGGAACCAACCGTAGCTGAAAAGATCAAACACCTCAAAGAGCTAAGCGAACAAGCAAAACAAGGCGGCGGCCAGAAACGAATAGAAGACCAGCACTCAAAAGGCAAGCTAACAGCAAGAGAGCGCATAGATCTGCTGCTTGATCAAGGAAGCTTCAACGAACTCGACCAGTTCGTAGTCCACCAATGCACAGAATTTGGCATGGGAGAACGAAAAATCCCCGGAGACGGCGTCATCACCGGCTACGGAACAATAGACGGCAGACTCGTCTACGTCTTCTCCCAAGACTTCACCGTCTTCGGCGGCTCACTGGGCGAAATGTTCGCGAAAAAAGTCTGCAAACTAATGGATCTAGCCTTGAAAACAGGTGCGCCAGTAATAGGCTTAAACGACAGTGGCGGTGCACGAATACAGGAGGGCGTTGCCAGTCTCGGCGGCTACGGAGACATTTTCTTTCGGAACGTCATAAGCTCGGGCGTTGTGCCACAGATATCTGCAGTGATGGGTCCATGTGCAGGCGGAGCCGTCTATTCGCCAGCATTGACGGACTTCATAATCATGGTCGATAAGACAAGCCACATGTTCATCACAGGCCCAGACGTCGTCAAAACGGTCCTAGGACAGGAAGTAAGCTTCGAAGAACTCGGCGGAGCCATGATCCACAGCCAAACCAGCGGCGTAGCCCACTTCATCGCAAACGACGAACGGCACTGCGTTGAGATTATGAAGAAGCTTTTGAGCTACTTGCCAAGCAACTACCTTGAAGACCCACCATCCATAGAACCAACGGACGATCCTAACCGAACTGACGAAACCATAGCCAAGATAATCCCAGACGACCCTGACAAACCCTATGACGTCAAGGAAATCGTACTTCGCGTAGTTGATAATGGAGACTTCCTTGAAGTTCAGCCCCTCTGGGCGCAGAACATCGTGGTCGGGTTTGCGAGGCTAAACGGCAAGGCCATAGGCATTGTAGCGAACCAGCCTAAGTACTACGCAGGAGCACTTGACATAAACAGTTCGATGAAAGCAGGAAGATTCATACGTTTCTGCGATGCCTTCAACATTCCAATCATCACATTTGTTGATGTGCCGGGATTTCTGCCTGGCGTAGACCAAGAGCACGGTGGCATAATCAAACACGGTTCAAAGCTGCTGTACGCTTACTGTGAGGCAACCGTGCCAAAGGTCACAGTCATACTGCGCAAGGATTACGGTGGAGCCTATGACGTTATGGGGTCAAAGCACAGCGGTGCCGACATTAACTACGCTTGGCCTACAGCCGAAATCGCCGTCATGGGACCACATGGAGCGATAAATATCATATTCCGTAAGGAAATCCAAGAAGCCAAAGATCCGAAAAAGAAACACGAAGAACTCGTAGCCGAGTATCGCCAAAAATTCGCGTCACCCTACATAACGGCACAAAAAGGCTACATAGACGAAGTCATAGAGCCAGCCCACACAAGACCAAAACTGATCAGCGCTCTGGAAAGCTTGGCGACAAAACGCGAACAAAGACCATCAAGAAAACACTCGAACCTACCACTTTAAACTCACAGACCAAAACTTCCTGTTCTTATGGAAGCATCTAAACATCCTCTAGGGTGTATGCGATGGTGACTGCGAGAAAGCTAGACAGAGACACAATAATACAAGCTCTCGTCAATGCTTTGGAACCGCTTGATTACGTTCATGCTTTCTGGGAGGGAGGCGCCGCGGCTTGGAACAGAATCGACGAATGGTCAGACATAGACCTCTACCTAGCCGTAGACGACGAAAAGGTTGATGAGGCGTTCCTTGCCACTGAGAAAGCGTTGAAATCGCTGTCCCCCATCAAACAGAAGTATGACGTACCACAAACACCATGGCCGGACGCGTCTCAAGCCTTCTACAAACTGGAGAAAGCAAGCGAGTACCTGATCATAGACCTTTGCATCCTGAAGCTTGAAGGCAAAGAAAAGTTCTTGGAACAGGAAATACACGGCAACAACGTGTTCTACTTCAACAAGGGCAACAGGGTCAAGCACCCAATACTGGATAAGGCGGCTTTCGTCTCAAAACTGCGCCAGAGGCTGGAAAGGCTCCGAGCAAGGTTTGACATGTTCAACGTCTTCATACAGAAAGAGATCAACCGAGGCAACTACATCGAAGCCACAGACCTCTATCACGGTCTCACGATTGCCTTGCTAACCGAAGCGCTCAGAATCAAGCACAACCCCATCCACTACGACTTCAAAACCCGCTACGTGCACTACGAACTCCCTCAAGTGGCAGTCAAGAAGTTACAGCGCCTTTGCTTCGTCAAGAACGCGAAGGACTTGCAGGAAAAATACGATCAAGCAACCAAATGGTTCAGCAAAACCATGCCAGAGATCGATGAAAAAGAAATAGAAAAACTAGTCAGATCTGGCTCTACACGCTAATGACGGACTGAACCCTCGGTTCACGTCATCGGAAAATGTTTTGTCAGTATTCTCGGTTCTTTCCATTCCTCTCGGAGAATGCTGTACATGCAGTCGTCTCTCCATTTTCCTCTGCAGTGGAAGGTTTTTCTCAGAATGCCTTCTTTTTTGAATCCAGCTTTTTCAAGAGCTTTCCATGACGCAATGTTTTCCGGGTCAGCCTTTGCTTGAATCCTCACGATGTCTTTGGAGAGGAACAAGTAGTCAACCATTATCCTGATGGCTTCAGTGACATAACCCCTGCTTCTTTCACTTGGCACAATGAAGTATCCAAGCTCTGTCTCTCCGGCTGATAGAAAGTGAGCTATGTAGCCGATTTTTGCCCCATCCTTCTTCTCCACCAAAAACCACTGCGCGTCTTGGAGATTATCGTAAATCTTCTCCAACTCCGTTCTTGTCTCCTGCTTGAACGGTTCATATTCGCCCATAAACTCAGGGTTGTTGTCCCATTCCAGCAAGACTGGCAGATCTTCCTTCTCAATTATTCTGAGGTTGACATTCAGTCCTTCAAGCAACCACTAACACCGTCGAACTAATCCCGATTCTTGGTTCTTATTGCTTTTGGAAGACTCTTACATTGGATTCTTGATGCACAGTCACGTGCCTCAGCCGTGCTCTGCGCGCATAGAACTGACGTGAGAAAAGGTAATAAACACAGAAGAATGAACTTCTGAGTACATGTTCGAGAGTTGAGCCTAATGAAGATCGATGAGATCAGAACAGAAAAAGACGTCATACAGCATTTGAGCGATAAGACAAAATTTGAAAAAGACATCCTAGTTGCCACGTTCAAGATTCCAAGGGGCAAAGTTAGCACGTACAAGCGAATAGCAGAAAAGATTGGCAAACCAAACGCCTACCGAGCTGCTGGCAATGCCTTGCACAAGAATCCGCTTGCACCCATCGTTCCGTGTCACCGCGTCGTAAAGTCTGATGGCACGTTTGGAGGAGAGACGAAAGGAGCCGAATCCAGAAAAAGGCTTCTGGTGGAAGAGGGAGTGCCAATCGAGAACAACAGAGTCAAGATGAGCAGCAAGATCCTATTCTAGCCAGTCATGATGTTCCAAGAGAATCCGCACCTAAACAGATTAATATTGCCAGTCATCACTTTCCAATTTCTGATTTAGCTCATTCACAGATAGGTGATAGGCTCTGTCCCACAAACCAGTCAAGATTACCGACACGACATTCCGAGACGCACATCAATCACTGATGGCCACGCGGATGAGCACCGAATCCATGCTCAAAATAGCCCAAAAAATGGACCAAGTTGGCTTCTTCTCCCTAGAAGCTTGGGGCGGAGCAACCTTCGACGTGGCAATACGCTTTTTAGCCGAAGACCCTTGGGAGCGCATTCGCCAACTAAAGAAACACGTCAAACACACACCCCTCCAGATGCTCCTGCGGGGCCAAAACGTAGTGGGCTACCGCAACTATCCCGACGACGTTCTCATCAAATTCGTTGAAAGAGCAGCCGTGAACGGCATAGACATTTTCCGAGTATTCGACGCTTTGAACGACATACGCAACATGGAAGTCGCCATCAAAACAGTCAAGAAATGCGACAAACACGCACAAGGAACCATCTGCTACACTATCAGTCCAGTTCACACTGTTGAGCACTTCGTCAAGTTTGCGAAAGAATTAGCCGCCTTGAATTGTGACAGCATCTGCATAAAGGACATGGCAGGCATGCTTGCGCCAGAACCAGCCTACGAACTCGTAACCGCTCTAAAAAAGGAAGTCGGTCTCCCCGTGCACTTGCACTCTCACAGCACCAGCGGCATGGTCATGATGACATATTACCGCGCATGCGAGGCAGGCGTGGACATACTGGACACAGCTTTCTCACCTTTTGCATGGGGCACATCCCAGCCGCCAGTTGAGTCAGTCGTCGCCGCACTCAAAGGCACACTATACGATACGGGATTGGACCTTGCACTGTTAAGCGAGATAGCCCGCTACTTCAGAGAACTACGCGAAAAATACTACGATCCACTGAAGCTTATCGATCCAAAAGCCGAGCGCATTGACGCATCGATAGTTGTGCACCAAATCCCCGGTGGGATGTTCAGTAACCTACTGAGCCAGCTCCGTGAGCAAAAAGCTGAGAATCGCCTTGCCGAGGTCTTGGAAGAGGTCCCCAAGGTGCGAAAAGAACTTGGTTACCCACCACTCGTAACGCCAACCAGCCAACTCGTCGGCATACAAGCAGTGATGAATGTTCTTTCTGGCAAGCGTTACAGCATGATTCCCAAGGAGATCAAAGACTATGCTAAAGGCCTATATGGGAAACCCCCAGCCCAAATTGATCCGAAAATAAAGAAGAAAATCATTGGAGACGAGGAACCTATGACAGGTCGCCCGGCTGACCTTCTTGAACCAGCGTTGGGAAAGATTCCTGAAGACGTAAAGCCTTACATCGAAACAGAAGAAGATGAAATAACGTATGTCCTTTTCCCACAGATAGCCTTGGAGTTTTTCAAAAAGCGCAAAGCAAAAAGGGAAGATGCTAGAAGCGGAATCATGCCTGAGCGAGTCGCCGAGCTTGAACAAGTCGCCGCTATCACGGTTGCTGTAGCACTTTGTTCCAATAGTTCAAGCAATGTTAGAGCGCTCACATTCGCTAAGAAGAAAGATAGTACGCCAAACTGGGTCTTGGCCGGCAGACAGAGTCTAGCAGAATACGGTGCATGATTATGCCGACATACGAAATCCTCATAGATGGAAAACCTCAAAAAATCGAAATAACAAGAAAAAACGAGAGAAGCTTCACTGTCAAGGTAAATGATAAATCCATAAGCGTGGAACTGCAAACCGACAAAACTGACCTGCAGGAACGCTTTCCAATAAGAATAGCTGACAAAACTTACCGAGTGCACGTGCCCAAGACTGATCTCGCAAAAACCTTCCAGATAGAAGTTGAAGAAACCACATTCAAAGCTGAAGTCAAAACCTCACCGCAGAAAACAGCGTTGACTGTCTCTGAACCAGCGCTCATAACGCCTACGAGGAGAATCGCTAAAAACCAATTCGCGGAGGGTTCTGTGACAGCGCCGATGACAGGCAAAATAGTGTCAGTCAAAGTCGAGAAAGGTGATCAAGTAAAAGCTAATCAAGTGCTCTGCATCCTCGAAGCCATGAAAATGGAAAACGAAATCAACGCGTCAAAAGCTGGTGTGATAAAGGAAGTGAACGTTTCTGAGGGTTCGCCTGTGAATGAAGGCGACGTCCTATTTGTGATAGGTTAAAAGATTGAAGGCGGCTTATACTCGCCAAACGCGTCGCGCAAAGTGCCGCATATTTCGCCCAGTGTCGCGTATTCTCGTACCGCTTCAAGTATGAGGGGCATCAGATTCACGTTTTCCTGCTCAGCTCCTCTCCTCAGCTTGCTTAAGACTTCATTGACTCTGGCTTGGTTTCTCTGCCTCTTGATCTCCTTCAATTGCTCGACAAGCTTCTTTTCAACTGATGGGTCTATTTGGAGAAGCTTCATTGGGGCTTCCTCCTCACTCTTGAAATCGTTTACGCCGACGACAACGCGTTTGTTTGCTTCAACTTCCTTCTGAAAGCGATAAGCACTCTCGGTAATCTCTCGTTGCATAAACCCCTTCTCGATAGCCGCGACAGCTCCTCCCATGTCATCAATCTGCTCTATGTACTTCTCTGATTTTTCCTCGATTTCATTCGTCATGTATTCAATGTAGTAAGAGCCTGCAAGCGGATCAACACTGTCGACCACTCCGCTCTCGTAGGCAATTATCTGTTGAGTTCGAAGCGCAACGGTGACAGCTTCCTCACTGGGCAAGGCATACGCCTCATCAAACGAGTTCGTGTGCAAAGACTGAGTGCCGCCCAAGACAGCCATCAAAGCCTGCAAAGTGACGCGGACAACGTTATTATAGGGTTGTTGGGCCGTAAGTGAGACTCCAGACGTTTGCGTGTGAAAACGAAGCATCCACGAGCTAGAATTTTTGGCCTTGAAGCGTTCTCGCATGATCCGTGCCCACAACCGTCGGGCGGCTCTGAACTTGGCGATCTCCTCTAGGAAGTTGTTGTGTGCAGCAAAAAAGAACGACAACCTGCCTGCAAACCTGTCTAGGTCTAGACCCCTGTCAATGGCAGCCTGCACGTAAGCGATTGCGTTTGCGAACGTAAATGCCACTTCTTGAACGGCGGTGGAGCCAGCCTCGCGAATGTGATAACCGCTTATGCTGACAGTGTTCCACTGCGGCATGTTCTGGCTGCAATACTCAAAGATGTCTGTTACCATGCGCATGGAAGGCTTCGGCGGAAAAATGTACATGCCCCTAGCCACGTACTCTTTCAAAACGTCGTTTTGAACTGTGCCTCCTAGCCGAGACTGATCAACCCCTTGTTTCTGCCCCACAGCCGCATACATGGCAAGCAAAACATTGGCGGGGGAATTAATAGTCATTGAAGTCGTAACCTTGTCCAAAGGAATCCCATCAAACAAAACTTCCACATCGCGCAGTGTACTCGCGCTGACGCCTACTTTGCCAACCTCACCTAACGCCAATGGGTGATCGCAGTCATAGCCCACTTGGGTTGGAAAGTCAAAAGCTACACTTAAGCCGGTTTGTCCATGCTCTAACAAGTACTTGAAACGTCGATTCGTTTGTTCAGCTGTTCCAAAGCCAGCGTACTGCCGCATGGTCCAGAAGCGTCCTCGGTACATGGTCGGGTAAACGCCTCGGGTAAACGGGTACTCGCCTGGAAACCCCAAGTCTTTCAGATAGTCCGACTCTGCAAGATCTGCTGGAGTGCAAAGTCGTTTGACTTGGATGCCGGAGCTTGTTGCTATCTCGCTCCTTTCAGGGAGCTTGTCAAAGCTTCTGGCAACTGCTTCCTTTTCCCATCTTTCTTTCTGTTTGCGGATCTCGTCTAACCTGTTCTTGTCAAACATTGATGTGGACACCTAAACGATTAGACTGCCCGAGGAACATAAAAGAATTACCGATAAGGCGAGCTGTAACCGATAATAACGACAAAGAACCTCTAGATTACTGAGAGACTCGGTGCCGAACTTGAAAGTCAAAGTCGAATATCTTGGCCACATAAAGAATATTACTCAAAACAGAAGAGAAGAAGAAGTCGAAATAGCAAACAACGCTGCAATTGCTGACCTGCTTCTTCTTCTTTCTAAAGAATATGGAGAACCATTCAAGAAGGCCATCTACGAACCCAAAGCTTCAGATTTGAAGCCAAACTACATTGTCACAGTAAACGGATACCTTCTCAATCAACTAAATGGCGTTCAAACCAAGCTCAAGAATGGCGATCACGTAGCGCTATTGCCTATTGTGAGTGGCGGCTAGTACTCTTCTTTCTTGTCTATCAAGCCGTCTCTTCGAGCCTTGTACATGGCAACCTTGAAAAAACCTAATCCAATCATAATCGTTGCGAACATCGTCAAGACCAAATACAACAGATCCATCTGCACCACAAAACCTGATTGCCCCAAGATGGAGTACCTCACAATTCTGAGGAAGTACGTGACTGGCAAGGCGTTTGAGATTGCTTGCCCCCAAGACGGAAGGATTTGCGGCATGAAGATGACTCCACCGAACAAGTAAAGAATGCCCGATACGTATTCTGATAGCACGAACTGAACTTTTGACGTCATTATGTTTATTCCGCAAAGGATGAACCCAATAGCTATGAAACAAGCTATCCCAAGTATCAAACTCAACGCCAGAAGTGGAACATCAATTTGAAGCCAGTTAATGGGAATCTGAACTCCCAGCAAACCTTGGAAAACGGCGACTCCAAAACCTAGAGTCAAAAGCAGTGACACTGAAGCGTTCATCACGCCGTTCAAGGTTCTACCGAAAATGTACCACGCTAGAGAACCAGGGCTCAGGTAAATGTGTTTCAGCACTTCATAGTGTGCCCTGTCTTCATGTATCAGCATGGTCATTGTCATCATGATCTGCACCACGTAGATGAAGAAGCTGTTTCCGATGAACATGTAGGCAAAATACTGAGGGTTAAGCGCTCCGCCTGCTGAAACGCTACCAACGAGAAAAATGAATCCAACCATGAGCAGACCTGCAAGTGGACGAATAAGATAGTATATGGCAAATACGAGGGGGTCAGCCCAGTTGGTTTCCACTTTCCAGCCGAGCCAAATGGCTTGTTTGACTGCCCTCAGAATAGTGTTCACTGCCATCGCAGTG
>Ga0315288_10000962_pt1 | contig 36543 bp, 79 predicted proteins | sample YL17G11_20_MG_FD_203454 | JGI IMG/M metagenome (GOLD analysis project Ga0315288, IMG submission 203454) | Sediment microbial communities from Yellowstone Lake, YNP, Wyoming, USA - YL17G11_20 | ecosystem: Environmental > Aquatic > Freshwater > Lake > Sediment | place: USA: Wyoming | collected...
GGTCCTCTGGGAGTTCGTGGTACTGAACGCAACACGGATGCGTCTTCTTCTCCATGTCCTTCTTCTCCCCGTAAACCCAGCCGTTGGTTTTCTTGAAGTCCAACCAATGCTGATGAGTCTCCTCGGGAGTGACCTCCGGGTTAGCCAGAACGAACCCCACACCGTCTATTGCGCTCTTCTGTATCTCCGCGGGTGCCTCACTCCAAGGAACCTGAGAATCATCCCCTAGCGACCTGCAGTAGGCCCTGTTCACCTCGTGGACAACCTCGGCTATGACAACATGCTTCATTCTACTTTCCATTTTCTCTCCTTTTCTTTGCTGTCGAAAACGATTCCCGAAAATGTCACGACTAACCTCTTCCCCAAATCTTGGATTGGTGGCTACCGTTACCTGAATATTTCCTTCTTCATCCAGATGGACTATCCCACCGCCGTAAAAACCTACCTCCTGACCTCTGCCCGAATTTATCAGGTCCACTATCTCTTGAGGAGTCTTCATCTCTTGTACCAACTGTTCTCTGGCAATATCTCCACTCCCTGTCTCCAACAAGGACACCCATCTGCATCCTCTCTACACATAGCCGAATCTGAACTACTGGAGACGCTTATAATACTTATCACTCATTTGTAATCCTCATATCGAAAACAGGCAAACCCGGACCATAAACCTTCTGCAAATGCTCCAGGTCATTCGAAGTCTCAATCACCTCGGGCTTGCCCTTTCCCTTATCTCCCCACACCCCATATCTTGCAAGTGGAAGCTTCTCTCCATCAAAATTAACATTAACCAGATATGTGACCCCGTAATCTGTGATGAATTTCAGCTTCATAATTCCCTACCGGAGTGTCCACGCAGGTTCATATCGTTTGGCAGTCCGTCGTCGTCATCTTCAACAACCTCCACATCCGTCTTACCTTGGAGGATGGCTTCATTGATGAGTGCTAACTCCTCACGAACCATCTGGAGGAGCTGCATGCGATGCCTGTGTTGGGCGTCGGCCCTTTTCCAGGCGTCGTCTCTGAACAGGTAGTAATCCCGTTCGTTAGGAGAGCACTCACTCAAAGCTTTCAGCGCTTTTTGGATTGCGGACCCGGCCTGTTGGAGATCTGAGCAGAGACATTCTTTGTCAGAACCGTTGATGTGAATCATTGGAGCTTGGAGAGTTCTCATTTGTTACCTCCTGAAATCTTCCTAGAGAAGAATCCTTCTGTACCAAACGTTTTCGGATTGGGAGCAGATGCTAGCCGTCTGTGCTGGAACGAATGTCCACCTGTCATACATCCAAGGAAAAGTCTCCTCAAGATGAGCCTCCACCAACTTTATCGAAACCTTACCAGGAACTCTAACCCTGAACTCCACATAGGGTCTTCCATCCTCATTTTCTATCGAAGCAATTACTTTCCAAGGAAACTTCTGCCTCAATTCAGTTAACAAAACCCGAAGTGCTTGAAAGGAATTAATCAAGCCATTTACAGTCTCGTCAACGTCAGAGTGCATTTTAGGCTCCTTTTGGTTGGTGCATTGGTTGTTTGCACATTGCATAAAACAATTATATAGGAGACTTTTTGAATGCTCAAGGGAATAGGTTTAGCTTAAAGCATATTGTCGTGGTAGGCTGTTGGAGGAAAGCTGACGATGAGCTCCCTACACGCGTCAGTCATACCCTCGGTCATCATTGAGTTTGATACCCTCTTCCAGAGAGGGAGGTCAAGTGTACGCTGCTTCAAATTCTTGAAGTAGAGATAGAGACACAAGGAATACTTCTTCGCCGTGTAGAGAGTGTCATTCACTTCTGCGTCTTTTTCATGCGGAATTTTGTAGAAAACCGCATCATACAGAAGGAAAGCGTTGAGGTATGGACCGGCCACATGAGCATGCCTCTCAATGTTCAGCGTACCCGCATCAGCTAGAACGATGGCGCCTGTTTCGTTGTTCGTCGTGGTGAATAGAACTGTCAACATTTTGCCTCTTTTGACACACATTTCTCAAAACCGCGATATTGCGAATTTTGTTTTTTGTATGGGTGTGTCATGGGTCAATTATACAAGAAACTTATTGAATGCTCAAAGGAATAGAATTAGCTTTATAACTTTCCTCTATTTGAAAAGGATTTGGCATTGTTCTTCGAATAAAACTAACTTAACAGTCTCATTATTTGGCGCCGTAAAAACTACTATGGCCTCTCCCACATGGGCAAACATGGGGACATCCTCTCCGAAGGCAACCTTCTTCCGACGACTACCCTGAACAACACCTCCTACCCACTCGGCTATCTCTTCCAGCCGGTCTTCTGTTACAAACTGAACCTCTATATCCATCTCCTTAAGTTGAACCTTCACTTATTACCTCTTTTCATTGATTTCTGTAGCCCGTAACTGTTCTAGCTTCGACTCAAGCTTTGCAACGTAAATCTTTTGATGAATAATCTTATCTATATCTCCCCGGCTACTATAAAAACTAAGCCATTTCGTTTGCTCCGTTAACTGTCCTTCTAGCTGCTCACAAGAACGAATTAAATCCAAAAGCTGTCCGAGATTCATTTTTTCAATTTCTCCTTATCCAGTACGCCATCCATTCTCGCCTGGATAGCCCATCTTGCTCCGTCTGTCCCTTCTCGCCGCCTCCAATATCCTACTACCCAGAAGGCCATATCGACCACTGGACAGACTAGGAAGGGCGTGAGGTAAAAGGATACTGACCGGACTCCAACCACAATAGAAAAGCCAATGAGGCTCGTTACAATCCATGCCTGTCTTCCCGCGGAATTAAAAGGGGCGATATGCCTAAACCGGGGAGAACCATCCTTCGTTGCATCGCCGCTGTCGTACCGCGAAAAATAAAAACGGCCCTGATGAAAATGCGGGACTGGAATGAGCTTCAAAGGCTTGCGACCCTCATGGAGCCAACCAGCCCAGAGATGAGAACCTTCATGGGAGATATTCTGCCAAAGCCAAGCAATCAACCATAATGCTGCCCAAAGATACCAATTGACCTCACTCATGGCTCCTCCTCCGTGGGCCAGTGCTCGCCGCGCTCAATTGGACCAACCACGCACGCTAAAATGAGCGATCTGCCAGTGGAATAATTCAAATCGGGATGGTTAGTCAGCCACGCAGCAATCGCCGCCCGCTCCTGCTCCCAGGTGTGCGCCTTGAGCCGCTCTACCTCGGCCTTGGCAAGAGCTAAATCAGCCTCAATAGCTGCAAAGTACGCCTCTCGGCAATAACACGCATTATGATGATGCTGGCAATCTACCTTGGTACGCGTGACATTTGGAGCCTTGGGGTCATCTGGGTCATTTACCATAATCGTTTTCTCCGGCACGATCATCCAGTCGTGCTCACAGTCATCGTCGCAACAATCACAAGGAACCTTATACCCTGCGCGACAATCTTCACTGATACACTCACAAGGCATTAGACTGTCGAGGTCACAGCCACATTCACCGTTTTCATTATACAACCCGTCATAGCCATCATCAATCAAGCGATCTCGCACCATGGTCAAGACTGTTGGTGGTAAAGTCTTTTGTTCTACTGTCATAGTTCCTCCTTTTCCTTCCTTCATCCGTCATACTTTCCATTAGAACCCCCTCATGACTTGGTTGTAGAGCGTCCTATATTAACTGATTTACAATCTCTTTTTCTGATTTATTCATAGCGTGGTATACTCCTTTTGAACAAAACACAGGAGGGAACCATGTCGGTACTACTCATAATTCTGATTGTCCTACTCATCCTGGCAATATTCGGAGGTGCCTTGGGAAGCGGGCACTTTGGGTGGTCTCCTCTAGGGATAATCCTCCTCATCTTCCTCATTCTCCTTCTCACCGGGAACCTCAAGGGACTCCATATCTGATTTCCCACTTCTTCCCACTTTTGAAAGCCTATCCATCGAGATCCTGCCTCTTACGAACTGCTGTAATGCAACAACCGCATCGTTCATATCGTCCATCTTTCTTATAGAGATACGCAGAAAACAAATGGCAGACTCCCCTACTCACAGACTCAGAAATTCCAGTATCTCTACGATATTCATAGGATAAACCTGAACCCATATGAGGACACTCCAAAGCACAAAAATCTCCTAAAATAATTATTTGAAAACTAATAGAAGACACCTGAATATTCTTGACCATTATTGAAGAAAGTTACCTTTATAATGGTCTGTCAATTTGTTAACGTGTTCCACAAAACCCGTTATTTGGTCAGAAAGCTCCTTTAGAACCCCTAGTAACTCATCGACCTCACTTAATGTTCCTTTAGCCGCTTCGAGTGTTTTTAAAGCAGAGACAAAATCCTCTTTACTACTCACAGTTTTACCCGGCATCTCAGCAATAATCACATTTCCACACTCCAGCCGGTACTTTACCGATTCTGTAAATATAGGAAAGGGCATCTTCCTAGCCATGAGAGTGAGCAAAACCCTATTCAACTCATCAATACTTGGTGCATCATCCTCGGACTCCTCATCATTCTTTATCTGCTGGTCTTTCCAAGCTCCCATAGTAAATAACCTCCTCTTCTTTGAAAACGCCTATCTCACCAACCACTGGATGATCTACCTCAAAGACTATCTCTGGGCATCCTTCATCTGGGAAAAGGCTTATCACCACTGCCTTACCGCCTGGATAGATGCCCATTGGAAATGTCATGACTTCTTTCCCTATGAGCTGTTTACCCAAAATCTTAACTAGCTTTTCAGCTTTGATGCTCGTACAAACAACCGAACTATTGTCACCCATAAATCCCCTCGTTTCCTATATGGCAACCCGTTTTCTGCGAATTTTTGTTTGTTTGTAAGTCATAATAGGGATTATAACAGAAATCTTAAACAACTGAAGATAAAATTAACGGCTTTTTATATTGACTGTCTTATCAACTTTTTTTACAAGACATTCTTGACAGCATTTCTTATATTCAGATAGACCTGTTAAACACTGAGAAAGCTCAAATGAAGAGGTATCTTCGAAATATAACTCAATGGAAGTATCTATTTGTGTATCAACTGGAATTTCTTTCTTAGAACATCCCGGATGAACCTCAAGTACAAAAAAGCACATAGTAACCAAAAAGGAAAACCATACGAAAGACTTGAGCATAGCAACCTCCTATTCTTCCAGACACTCCTGAACGAAGGAATCAAACTTCGAACACTGCTCCAACTGACCCATAGAAACCTGATCAGCTACACACTGGCTTATGAGCTGGAAGAAATCGGCCTGACACTGCTCAAACCGCTCCTCGCAACTGACCAATGGTACAGATTTCGATGGAAGAGAGCAACCAAAAAGAAGGCAGAGAAGGGTACTGATTAGAAATCTCATTTTGTTTTTTCTGTAGAATTATCTGAAAGAAAGGAGTGCAAATCAACTTTTTTAGGAGCCCACACCGGAAGCCAGGGGCAATCCAAAGAATCCGAATAAATCGCAAGCTGTATCAGGTTGAATTTCGTTGTTTTACTCAACGACTCAAACTCTGACATCCCTAAATTACTACAAGTCTCTTTGGCCGTAAACAACAAGAGCGTGGAATAGGGCACCGGCTTCAAAATAAGATCTGCCACCCCCTCGGAATCTCCTGGCGGCATTTCCCGAGAAAAATTATCCTCGCAAGATAAATCATCGCAGCAATGGCAAAGCTGTATCTGAGTACGCTGGCACCATTCACTAACGCTAATACCTTCTGGAGGAGTAACCTTCGGCATAACCTTTTTGAGATTCTCGTCATCCATAGTTAATACCTAAACCTCTTTCTGGTTGTTGTCTTCCTCTTCCTAGCCTTCCTCTTCCTCATCTTCTTCCCCATCTTCATCATCTTCATCTTCGTCATCATCCTCACCAACCACCAAGTCAAGAGAAACCTCATTTAAAGAACCATTAAAAACATGGCCTGTGACAATGCGTTCCAAAGCCATAAGCTCGTCAAAACAGGCAGATGCGGCTAACTTCTGGCTCTCAGGAGGTCGGACACCCGCTAGATAATTATTGGCACTTTCAATGGCAAGCTCGATAGCCTCCTCTTCAGTTTCAGCTTTAACTGAATAAATACAAACCTCTCCAATGACAGGAACTACTACAGACCACTCGCTCATTTGCAATCCTCCAAAATTCCAAGTGACCTACCCTTACAGGTAACTCGTGTTTCGCTTGGTTTACCACAATATCCAGAAACTACCTCAGTATCAAAAAAAGCACACCAAGAACCACAATAGCTTTCTTGGGTCTTAATAGGGCACATCAAGGGCTTCCCATTAACACTTTCCAAAAAACCATCGGGTTTGATAATTACAATCTTCATACAGCTACCTCCACTTCTTCAAACGACAATCTTCGGCAAACCGAAGAAGATACGCCTTATCAGTATCACTCGTACTAGTCATTTGAGCAGCAAGCTCGCTTATAGGAATCCCTGCTTTTCTCAAAGAACAAAAAGAAACATAAAAACTCCTTAATTCTTTACCTTCCGAAAAAATATCACTGAACAAAGAATGAGTCCGTATATAAGAAATAGACTTCTTTAAAGATTCTTTTCGTTCTAATTCAGCTTCCAACAACCTTTCTTTACAAAGGTCATCGTAAAAACATACCAACGAATCAGCTATTTCGATATCCTTAGCCTCCCCAACGAGATTCCAATTACCCTTAGTAACTTCAGCCTTGACTACAGCACCATCCCAAACGTAATGAACATCCGTAACAGAAGAAAAAGAACGCTTTTTACCTTTGCCAGAACTTTCCCATTTAAAAAACATAGCCACTCCTACATCACAAAACCAGATCGAACAACCAAATCAATGGGGCCAGAAACAGGGAATTGAACCCCACATTTACTCCAAAGACCCGCCCACTTGGGGTCAACGTCCTCGTCAGCGTACTCCGCATCCGTAGTAGCAGAACTAAGAATCTTAAGATCACCCTCGTAATCATGAATCCCGGCAATCTTATTATTAGCGCCCTGTAAAACAGACAATTGCTCTTTTGTGGGATCTTCAATCAAAAAAGCCTTGACTTCCTCTGGAAGTGCTTCCCAAATCAATAAAACCCTCATTGAATTTTTCTCCTTTCCATAGCTACAAAGGTCTGTTTGCTTCTTCTAGCTCCCAGTCTACGAGCTTTTTCAAATCTTTCAACTATTTCATCCAAAGGAATTCCAGCCTTCCGACCAGAGATAATAAAAGCATCATCGGGAACTTTCTTAGAGTAATACTCACAATAATACTTTACATTCTCAATAAAATTCTTCATCAACTGGTCGCTTAATTTTTCTTGGGGCATGGGTAAAATATACCCCAGTTTGACCTTTACTACCACCCCTAGATAAAGATTACTAAAATTTATGCCTTTTCGGGCACGAGAAGCCATTCCACCTTATCCGCCCTCTTATGCCCGACCCTCATCCCGGGGACCGTCATGAGAAGGTTCTCATAAATATCCAGGGATACCCTATCCAGACCGCGGTATGTTTTATCATTGAGAGCGCGCGAAACCGTACCTTCGAACCCGCCGCTCAATCCCGGCAGCATTCTTTCGGCAGACTCAGAATAATTTTCGGAGAACTTCTCAGTGGTACCCGGGAGAAGACCTGGACTGCACATCGGCCCTCGCATGATAAACCGCACGAAACATTCGCGGTCTGCATCCGCGGCATCAAAAATGAGAGCCCCCTCCTTGGCCTGCGCGAGATATACGTCGAAGGAACAACCTACAGAAGAGTCATCCTCTGTAGAAGCATGCCAGCCGTTAAATCCACGACCAACTAAATCCCAATCAGTGCTGAACATATTTCCTCCTATTTTAGCTTAGTTACACGACGCGGCTCTTGCTCAGGAACCTCTCGATTGCGAGAAGGGAGCCATAAATCAGGAAGAGCCCCGCCATCCATAATCCACTGATGGAGAGACATCACCAAATAGGCCAGCTCGTCGGCTCTGGAGGCATTGACAGTCAAGTTAGAATCATCTGCAAGCAAAAGACTGCACAGATTGAGCTGCTTCCTCAGATTTTCATTGGGGTCCATCTCACCCCCCTACTTCTCATTGTCCAACCGGAATTTATATTCTTCCGTGAACAATGAAAGCTTCCTTTTGGCGGCTTTCAATTCAGATTCGAGCTCAACAACAAACATCTCGTAATCTGTGATTTCGTCCTCCAACTGGGAGATGGTTAAATCCTCCAGCTTCGGAATGTCATCGTGATTTCTGTGTTTTTTGGATTTTTGTTGAGTGTTCATAGTACAAGTATATCAAACACTCAGGTAGCCGTTAAGTTAATTATTGTTTCTTTTCGAATTCCCCTAGCTGACTTTTGAGTAAAGCTCTTGTACAAATTGTTATATGCGAGCGTACCGGATTTGTCAAGAGAAAACAGCATGGAAAGCTTAAATATACCAAACTCTGTTAATCCGACTCTTTATCTTCCTCTTTGGCTACGCCAGAGGATAAGACATACGGTATCTCCACATCTCCTGCGATAACGTCCAAACTGTCAGCTATACTCTCCAGTGCTTTCAGCATCTTCTCGAAAAGATTAAACTCTTGTTGCGTCAGCATACCGAACCTCCTAACCAAAATGAATACGGAACGTACTTCGGACAGTTCGTAACCGTGTGATAATAGTCTCCGTCTTTACCGCGAATCTTGTTCATATGAATTCCTTTATCACAGATGTAGACGTTCGGAAGAAAGAAAGAACAAGTCTCACACATCCTAGCTTTCTTGTGATCCTTCATCCGCTACCTCACTTTGAGAGATCTTTTCTTTGTAAGCAAGAGTCACATCTTATCTCTCTGTACCCAAGAAACGATTTGAAATACTCCGTGCGCACCGGCTCGAAACGATACAGAGAACACCAAACACCGTTATCATTTTCGTATCGAAATTGACACTCTTCTCTTTCCCAGCCGCAAATATTACCATCAACTTTAATGGTAGCTTTAACAAGAAGCTTTTCCACGATGTCTCCTAGTCAGTGAATTCCGGTGCGGCACCTATCACTTGGTATATCAAAGAATGCTTGATGAGACAAATAGTATCCTCAGAAGTCAATCCAGGCCAAAGCGTGCTGTAATGCGAGTGATACGCGAGAAACTTCCCTCTGTGAATCTGGACTAAGTTGGGATCTTCATTAAATAAGCGAATCAATTCTTCTTTGGTTCCGAATAAAGTCGTATTGAGAAAACTCACTCCTGTTTTGTTCCGCATGAAACAATACTTCTCAAAATGATCCCGCGTTGTTTTGCACTTCAACATTAGTCCTCCGGCGAGTGTGATTTGTGTTTTCATTGTAAAATTATATACGAAACTTAGGAAGAATTAAAGGGGATACTGAGAGGAAAAGCTATCTGTTGATCTCAACCTCCAATTGATCGAATCTTTTGAATGACTTCTATGATATCGACCCCGTCATCGGCGCCGTCATCCCAATTGAAATCTATGAAGTGGTGGTCAGTGCCCATTCCATCCCCGGCAGGGGTGTACCGACACATATCCTTCAGGAGACTCCAATTATTCTCGTTTATGAGGTAGATGACCCGGTTCAAGGTCTTCAGCATGTGCTGTTTGAGAGCTTCCGTTTGAAGCTTCGCTAGCGTCTCAGGCGTTGTTTTTAGCAGGTCTTTCAATGATTCTCTCGTAGCCATAGAAACCTCCTTATCTATTCCAGGCTTTCTTACTTCCGTATCGAAGTTGGGTGCCCTCTAAAAGAAAGACATCCGTAGGCGAAGTTCCGTTGTTCAAATGGCAATCTTCATCGTCGTCATCATCGAACTCTTTTCTGATAACAACCTTCGAAATGGAATACTCGAACGGCCATGCAGGCTGGGAGAGAAGGTGGACTTCAGCTTCTGGTCCAACATCTTCTTCCAATTCCTCCAGAATGTCGATCAAACACCGGAGTTGCATTTGGAACCTCCTTCGATGACTCCGAGAACCTGCTTCATGGCGGCGTTATCGAACGAGAACACCTTAACCCACATGCCGTCTCGGAATTTGTACCCGGCTCCGCATTTAAGACAGAGCAGGATGGAGTCTTTCTCCCCGAAGTTTTCGGCACAATGACACCAAGAATTCCGGTGAAGATGGAGCCCTTCTAGGGGAAGACCCTCATCCATTCCCGCGGATTCCACTATCGCCATGAATTGCTCCAGTTCATCAATGTCCATCATCATCTCCTGTATCCAGGCGCCAGCCCATCTGTTCGTTGTAGGCTTCGCACCCGCCCATCATTCCAGCCTGCATAGCAGCCTCGCTACGCTCCATGCGGGATTGCATTTTCGAATCGAGCCGCCGACAGCGGAAGGCCTCATCCCAGTCGAACGAGATGTAAATCGCCCGTTTGAGTTCTGCTGAGGAGAAATACTTCTCAGGATTGTTGAAGCAATCCCAAGCGAAGTCCTTGGTCAAGAGCTCCCGGGAACCAACCAAAACAGAGTCATCAAGCTCTTCCTCATCGGGATCAACCAGCCAGAGGCTGACCTCATACAGCGGCAGTGTGTTTCCAAGGAATGGGGTACTCATAGCACAACCTCCTTCATGAGAGGGATTTTCTCCCCGGAAAGAATCCTGTACCTCACCGGGAGCATCTCCAACGCCCAGTACAGCAGGATGAGCTTGTCGGCTCTGGCGATGACCGTCTTGGTATGGCCGTCATCAAATTCGAGGGAAACCTTCACTCTCCACATGGCAATCTCCTTTGTTGTGCCCCTCTTATTGAGTGGGCAGGTTTTTGATTGCAAGGCATAATATAAGTATACAAGGAAAGTTAGTAGCCGTCATTACAATAAAATTAGCTTACACAGTTAACTCGAACATGATTTCCGTGGGCGTTGCTGTTAACTTTCGTATGGGGCTTTATTGTGAACAGAACATCCGCCTCATAGTAGTCCACTTTTCGTTCAGCTTTCTTCTTGGCGATAACACTCGCTCGATTGACTTTCCACGCATCTGGAGTTAGGTACTTATCCAACCAGATTTGTTGATCAACCCAAGTGTTAGCTATTGCGAATATTATATGATAACAAATCTTCCACGTGAGCTTTAATAGCAGGAATAAAACCCGAAACAGTGCCCGAGGTAGCCTCTTTAGATAATACATGGCTAACCTCTGTGTTTCGTCATGAAGTGCCCAACGATTTCGGAAACCTTCTTGTCGAAGATTCGAGTCACAGGCTCCAGCATGTTTTGAAGCTCTTCGAGGTCAGCCTCTGATAGGTAAGCACCCTCGTCAATTCCCCAACTCACAGGAATTCCTTCTGTAGAATAACCCTGGAGATGAAGAGTCAATTTGTTGTTTTCCTTCACAATCAGAATTCCGAATTGACCTGCGATTGTTCCAAACTTGATTAGGCGCGTCATTTGAATCTCCTTTTGAACACTCTGTTTTTGCGAGCGTCTTTGCAGGCAAGGGATTTTGTTTTGAGTGTTCATATATTAATTATAGTAGGTTGCTCATGCAAATTATAGAAAATAAGTTGAACAAGCCATGTCCTACACATTTTGTGTGCATGGGTATTAATGAGTACACCGACTCAAACCCCGTAGAAAAAAACACATAAGACGCTCAAGAAAGGATGTGGACGGGCGAGGCCTCTTCGAGCAATTCAAGTTCATCACCCACCTGGAAGGGGTATCTCTCCGTGTCGAACTCAATCACCTCGGACAGAACCGACCTCCCCTCGGGCAGACGCATGCTCCATTTCTTGTACCGAGTGACATCGGAAATCACCATAGCAATCCGCATCCGTTTACCCAAACGCGGCCTTCCTAGGATGAGCTGGGTTCCTAAGTCATAGTTTTCGGCTTTCAATCTAACGAAATCCCAAATATTGATTCCGTCATTGAAAGTTCCATCTGTTTGGACCGTCCATCTATAACCCATGGTTCTCCTGCTATATCTCTAGGCCGGATCTGAGAAAACTCTTTAACCATAATTGGCTCAGTTATAATACACAGGAATCTCCGAAGATTCCTGTTCAAGCATGAGAGCTTCTTCTTGGCTATAATCACTTAATAGACTGCATCGAGTGAGGTTATCGAAATCGAACCTCGATATGTGGCAAACTTGAACAGCGTAAGTTCTTAATCCAGTTAACAGATGGGTGAGAACATTCTCTAATTCTTCTGTATTTAGAATCTTAGAAACCATACTCTTTGATTCGTGTTCGCCATCTTCATGCTTTTTATATGAAAAACTTGCTAGAACCTCTTTTGGGTTGAATTTATTGCGGCAATGCTCACACATCTTGTTCTCCTCGATTTTTGGATTTGACGAATGATTTGGACTCGGAACCTGTCTGATCAACGATAATCCTACAGAAAAATTATCCATTGGCATATCCAATAAGTAAATCACTTTGAGTATGCGATTTCTTCTTTTTTCAAATCTCTAATCAGAGCCCGTTTCTCAGAAAACGTATCTCCATACCTCGTAGTTAGCTTCGCTATATTCTTTTCTAAGACAGTCTCCAAAGTAGTGTTAAGAGCGGAGCAACACAAAACTATACCTGCATAATAAGCCTCTAAAGTCTTATCAGCAAACTTCGTATTTAAAGATTTCCCATAAAAAAGGTGAGCCTTTATAATGTCACAAAATACCCCAGAACTTATCGTCATACTGGATGTTCCTTGATTAAAAACCAAATTAGACGAAAAAGCATCGTTAACCGGAAATACATAGAAAGAAGAAAGACCAAACTCTTTAGCAATACAGGAGCAAGCTAAATTTAAATACCAACAACAGTCCCCGAGTTCAGCCAAAACATCTTGGGTGGTTTTATCATCCCAATATTGAACTTTCGATATGGAAGAAATCTCTATAACTTCAGCAGATTCCGATGACATACCTAGCGCAGCATGAAGAAGGTCTACAGTACAGACGTTCTGTATCCTACTGCGGATAGCCATATAGTCGCCAGAGGCAGTCCTTAAAGCGAGAGGTATATACTCATGGGGTTTCATTTCTTCTCCTGTTTCTCCCAGAGACGTCCGGTACCTTTACAAGTTCGACAACGATGGACTAGTTTTTCCTCTCCAGAAGGCATCTTTCGAACCACATAGGGAAAATCGAAAGTCTTTAAAACCTTCTCCTCTTTCCAGAGGGGGTAGAATCTTCCAGTGCCGCCGCAAACCCTACACCTAGTAGTACCCTTTTCCAAAGAATTGCCAAAAATTCCCGTGCCCTCGCACTTCTTACACGGATAACTAAAGGCACCTTCCCCGTGACACACCCTACAAATTTTCATAGACCCTCCAAGCTGGATAGCCCGAGGGAATTAGGCGTTAGATTGACTGCGCTTTTTTGTTAGGTTCTTAGCTCTGACAGTGATGCATCCGCAGACCGCGCAGATTTCAACGTCCACGCCCTCTACGAACGAGAGTACCTTCCATTCGTACCCACAGCCAGAACACTGAACACTCCGACGAGTGTCCGAACCAACCTGAACTATCATTCTCTGATCAATTTCGGTACGCATAGTGTACCTCCTATAAAAATGATAGCCAGATTCTCACAGATTTCAACCGCCGTCAAAGTATTTTCTTTGTTTCAGAAAAAAATAAACGCCCAACTGCTCCCGAGTACCTTAATCAATCGCTCTTTTTAGAGTATTCGATTCCCATCAGTGATTTCGAATTCCTATAATAATAACCAAAGGATGCAAGGACGTCATCAGAAAGAATTACAGAAACGCCGTCAATGAGCTCAAGGGTAACAAGCAACCCCGTATCTTGAACTTCCTGATACTTATAACCCTCGGGACTATTTCCCTTCCTTAAAGGAAGAATTCGACCCTCGCCCTTGATCACAGGTTGAATCCTCATTCAGTCCTCCATCGAAGATACTGATAGTGCCAACTGGAAGGGAGACATCCGAGGTTCCCTCTAGCGTAGGTTGAGTACCGTAAACCTGATTCGCAGGATTTAAATACTGCGAGATTGCGTGTAAATGGCCGATGGTATCTTTAGCCTCTTTCAGTTTATCCTTGAACTTAGTAGAGCGCTTTATTATCTTTCGACTCATTTTCTCCAATATCTCCTGCATGAGAAGCGCCTTTAGTTCCAAACCACAAATAATTTTTCATAGAACAGGACATCCCCGAGCTTATAAGCCAAATTATAATATAAACAAAAGCCACAATAATAGTATACACGGAAAACTTATATAAAAGTCCCGTATTGTATGAATTTTTACTTGGCATAATCTCTAACGCCTCAGATTGATTTTTCATGTAGAGATAGTATCAAACAACTCAGAAGAATGAAATTGAGGTCTTCAGTCTTTAGCGAGTTCTCGAAAGCATGGATGCACCGAATAAGTATCTCTCAGGGATACTATTGGTTCTCCTTGATCTGAATCAACTCTGACATACCGTTTCTCCGAGTGTAAATCTAAAGCCACTCGACTCCCATATTTAGTCAAAGCCCAAACGATCTCAGACTGACATTCCCGGCATTGAGCCATATTACTTCGGTGTCTCAGAAACTGGTTTCACGGTGATGACGCCGTCCTTGATGGAGACATTATCCATTTCATTCTCGAAACGCTTCAGAGCACCTTCAACCTGCTCTTTCGTGCAACCCTCGCGGCTCTTGACAACCGCGTTCACGAGCTCGTCAACACGGGAAGTCTTCTTGCCGTCCAAGAACTTGATGATGAGCGGCTTGATGCGAAACCTCTTAGGACCCTCACTCCTCGCGCCGATCTTCTTCTTCACGACCTTGAGTTGCTCGTCGATGGAACCCAACTCTTTGGCCAAGGCGTCGCGTTTGCTCTGGAGAGAGGCAAGAGCGTTCTGCCCTTCGTTGATCCACTTCACATAATCGAAACCCGTTGTCATCTGTTCGTCCGTCATTGTCGTATCTCCTAGTATGTCGGAACACCCGACGTGTTACATCCACGCAAGGGCTAGCTTGCGCGTTTTTCCTGAAGCAATGGTATCGCCCGTGGCCCTGGCGTACACCGTTCCACCAGCTGGAAGACCCGTAGATACCGCCTGGAGAGCGCCGTTTGTAACCACTATTCCTGCGGCGAATTGGTACCACCGAGCATCCGTGGTTGCGTAGTCCGTTACGGTGGCCTCTTCACCAAGATTTTCATTCAGAGCGTACAAAGTTAGTGTGACTGTTTCTGCTGTTTCTCCTAGCAACTGAAGAATTAGCTTCGTTGGTGTTTTGGTTACGGTCCTTTGGAAATCAAAATAATGCCCCGGAAGAATCGTAGCGGGAGCGGCTACTGGATCAACGTCGGCCACACCTTGTGCATACGAACCATAGGACTGCATTCTCATAGGTTTCTCCTTTTGTAGCCCGACTCTTATACCCACTCTAACGAAAAAAATTTATTCGTCAAGTAGTTCAGAGCCTAAATCTACGTTTTCTTTTCTTGCTGGAGTTACATTTATCACGCGGTTAGCGGCGCGCTCCACAGGACTATTCCCAGAGCCACTAGTTCCAGCGCCGCTAGGGGCAAATACAGAAGCTAACATCCTAGAAAGATTACCTGGAGTAGAAGATTTGGCCTGGATTACCAACTCCTCCTGTCCTCGTGGTTGAAAGATAACCCTTGCCTGCTGGACCATAGTCAAAAACTTCTGCATCTCATTAGAAACATTGGCATCTATCACACCACCCTGAGCTTTCTCAAAGAGAACACCCGTCATAACCCGGCCGTATTCCGCCTCAAGAACCACCTGGATAGCCCGGTGTAAATCTGCCGATGTCTCCAAGCGAACATTTATGTCGTACCCGCACGACTCGGAAGCCTTATATCTAGTGCATCTTCCGCTTAAAAAGCAAGTATCGCAATGAAGAATTTCATGGGCTCTATCATCGTAACTGGCGTCTTCAACTGTTGAAAGACGCCTGGCTTCCGCACGAGCAAGAGACCTAGTACGATCAATTATTCCTTCCGCATTAAATGCTTTCGCCTTTAATGAAAGGGCCTGGTCTTTCTCTTCCGGGGTTAGCCAATAACAATTCTGAATGTTGAACCGCATGGAATCGGCCCATTGCCTCCATGCGACAGCATTCATCAAGTCTACTTCTTTTCGTTTATCTGCCTCAATATCCTTCCAGACGATTCCGTTTTCTTCGAACCTGGCTTTAAATCGCTTTCGTACTTCCTTATGTTTGTGGTCGTAATAACGAATGCGGCCGTTCTGGAAAATCATGGTGTTCCCAAAACGGGAACCGCCTATCCAGGTCGTACTGTCCACGCTGTAGAATTTGCTTCGTAGAAGGACATCCGCGGCAGTGGCTCCGAATCCATGAAAAATATTTCCGTGTTCCTGGCCGTAGGCAGTCGTGGCAAGGATATCCCCGGCGTGCTTCTGAGTCCCGATCATGGCAGAGCCAAAAGCCATTAGCGGGAACTTCTCGAACCATCCCATCTCCTTCAACTGCTCGACAGGCTGGCCTTGAATAACTGGAACGATTGGTACGTTCTTCTCAACTAAGTTATTCTTAAATTCCTCCATTTGATACTGGCTGAATTTAGAATGAACATCCACTTCCGCGCATCCTGCGAACAGATGCCCGTACCTCTCTAGTTCGCTATAATATTCATCTGTATAAGTTTCTAGGTCAATTCCTAAATCCTTTTTCTCATTAATGGCCTGAATAAAAGAAAAACCGCCTGAATCAAGAAACACGAAATCAAATCTTCCTAAGTCTTCGGCTATTTCTTGAACAGTTAACTTCTTTAACCACTTTCTTGAGTAGAAATACGAAATGAGGATGTGCCTAACACCAACTCGATACAGACCGTGGCGATATTCCGCGCCGTCAGCCCCGGCAAAACAAAGCTTGATCCCAAAACACCGCCTATCTAAAGGAAGCGTTCTGTCCCACTTCATCAAAAAGGAATCGAGCTTCGGATTTCTTGAGACGAGCGACTCTTCTGGCTCCTCTTGTTCTTCCGGTTCCTCGAAAACAATTTCCTCTTTCGGAAGCTCGATATTTGCATACTGGTCGGTGTCAATGGTGTCTAAATCGTCTGACATAATCCCTCTACAATCCTCGAATTCTACCCTTCAAGATAGACTGGCTTATCGCCTCGGTATAAACCTGAACGTACTTATCCACAAGCCTATCCCATAAGAAAGTTTCTGCAAAGGAATAAAGAGACTCCCTGTTTTCTTGATGGGAGTAATATTCCGTGGCATGGATGAACGCCTTAGAAACAGCTGAAAATGTTTCTGACTTTCTCCAATCCCCAAGCCTTATAAGAGGCCAATTCCTTTTAGAAGGATCATCTTGATCAAAACAAATAACAGGTTTTCCGTAAGCCATCGGCTCTAAAAGAACGTATCCAAAACTTTCACTTTTTGTTGGTACAATAACGCAAGAACACTCTGAATAGAGTGTATCCAGTTCACTATCGCTGACAGGAGAACCATAAATAACGACATTGGGATGGGCATCTTTTATCTCAGCTACAAGAGCATCGTCTCTAGGTCCGCACTCCCCAATCACGTTAACCATAATGTGCTGTGGAATACCCCGAAGCAATCTCGGTATAAACTCAGCGCCCTTTCGTGGGTCAGACATCCTAGAAACAGATACCAAAACTCTCTCATCTTCATAAAAAAGAGTATCCTTATGGACTTTAGATATACCTAAAGGAAGCTCATACGCCCTCTGGGAGATTTGGGCGGCTCTTTGAACCATCTTAACGCCTGCACAAAGAACGGCGTCGGCATGGCTTATGGTCAATCTCTCTGAAAGATGTTCGGACCAGGCCAGAGACTTCTTAAGTACCGGAAAAAAATCAGATTCCGGTAGGGACGACTGCGGGCCAGAATTGAAATCAGACCTCCCGTATGAAATGGAATCCATGAAATCCGAAGCATAGCGAACAACCGTAGGCGTGCCGCCGATGAGCTGTTCTACGAGGAGGGGAGCCCTAAACTGGTGAGCCTCAATTACGTCGTGGGGATTCCCTAAAAGGAACTCATGCAGCATGGAACTTAGATAGAAGTTATTGTGAGTAGCCGTAAGTAAGAATACCTCTATCTCATCGAAATAAAAGTAATGATTATGCGCTCCGATAGGCATACCTTCGTAGATACCTATTACAGTAACTTGATGTCCTTTCTTTGTAAGAGCTTCCGCTAAACCGCGTGTGTAGACGGCGATTCCCGAAGGAATCTCTGTTACGTCTGAACTATAGAAATTTGTGGGAGTAAAGAGGGCGATCTTCATCAATACCTACTTTTTAGTGTATTGCCTCACAATGTGGGCAAAGTGTTGTCTCCGTCGTTCATCCCAATCGGTGGACTTGTCGTAGATACCTGGAACATCTCGAACACCTCCGCTCGGGGCTGTGACATGCCAAGAATTGCACCCGGTATCGAAGTAGAACTTGTACCCGAAGAGGGCTTTGATTTGGACCATCCAGACGGCGTCGGCGTTCATCGAAGAGTGGCCGATATCTTCCCAGAGAATTCTTGAATCTGGTTTCATCAAAAAGTTCGCATTGGACGCTAGATCGGACACAACGAGCCCGCAATCTTCCAAAAAGCGAGTGAAGTGCCCGATTTCAATCTTAACTTCGTCACCGTCTTGAATGATTTTCGTGAGAGGGACATCCGCTGGAAGGGCTCCCAAGTACGGATTATCGTCCGGGCCAGAAAAGCCGTGGGCAACCCGGTGCATGAACGGAGTTATGGCACTCACAAGAACAGGCCCGCCGTTGAGCGTCTCAAGCCTTGGATAGACGCTGGAAAGGCGCTCCAATAGGTCCGGCTGGAGGACATGGTCGTCGTCTGTCTTATAGAGATATCTGTATCCCTGGAACACAGCTTCGGTCAGCAAGAAGTTGACCGCGGCGACCTCTGAATTTCCGGCAACAGGAACCGGAACATAGATGACGCGATGCCCTAGAGCCTCCAAGGTAGAAATGAATCTCTCCAGAGGGGCTTCTCCATACCGAGTGAATTCACGGTCTCCGCTATCCGCGATGAGAACGTCGAATGCTTGCTCTGTTTGATAGAGCAGAGAAGAAAGAAGGATGCTCAGGTACTCTGGTCTATTCTTAGTTGGAATACCAACTAGAATCTTCTCTTTTTTGGGGAGCATACCGATTTCTATATAGTTCAACTTTTTGTTTTCTTCCATCATTCTTCCCACGGCCATAATCTTAGACCGCCCTCCTTATCTTCGATGTATCCGTCCATGTTAGCCAAGCACCTTGTTATTACCTTGTTTGACCCGCGGTTATCCAAGGTGCCATAAAACCCAGTGAAACCTAACGACTCAGCAAGCTCTATATGACTCAAATCAAAAGAGCCATATGGAGCAGCCAATAGATACGCACCATCTGTACTCTTATTGGAAGAAATTCTAAGTTGGCGTAAAGCATTAGCAGAAAGCCAAAGTTCTCCAGAGACTTCTTCTTCTGACAACCTCCTCCAATCTACATGCTTACTGCCGTGAGAACCAACTTGAACGCCGGATCGCATAGCATAAAGCAACTCGTGAACCCCCATGACCCGTAATGGAACGCCATGAATGAACTGCCCGAGATGCGCTGTTGGGGCGAAAATAATTGTCTCAACACCCTGGCTAGCAGAAAATAGGGCTGGTTCTAGGCAATCGGCGTAGGCGTCGTCAAAAGTAACTACGAAATTCTCGACGCCCCATGCCCGAATAGCGTTTGTAATAAAGCAATGAAACCAAGAAGGTTCCACTAGGATGGTATGCTTATATAAATGGTGAACATTTATATCGGCCCAAGCACTAGAAGCGGGCAACGCCAGCGAACTTCGAATTGAATGAAAACAAAATACCTTTGGCATGTTACTCACTCCCACCTAGCAAACAGAGGAAATCGTCAGGATTCTCAATGCAAGCTTCATGCAGTCGATAGAACATGGAAGTTCCCCAATTATCTCTTCCAGCTTGAGAATTATGCTCGAAATGATGGCAGAGGGCTCTTGAAGTAAAAATACCCTCTCCCATCTGAACAGTCATGTAAGTATCTTCCCTCGGAAGAGTACGAAGACGACCCATATCCATGCATAGACTAGCAAAAGTGCTGGTATCCAAGAGAATAGCTTGGGTTCCCGAGCATGGTATGAGGCACTCAACGGGTTCTTTGTACTGGAAATAAGGAATGAACCAGGGGTACTTCTGGGTCCAAATCTGGACAGCAGGGTCTTCTATATCGACAGGTTGGTCTGCGTACCCGTCGAGCCCCAAACCGGCCGAAACAAGCTGGCAAGTAGGGACGGCCCATCGACCGGGAGCTTTATCGACGACTTCGAGGAGTTCCGCGGCACAGGTTGGCTCCAGGACAACGTCGTCATCGACCATGAGCATGAGAGAAGTAGAACTTTCTTCGGCAAGCTTCAATCGAGCAGCCCCGATACCTTCTTTTCTTCTACTCCGTAGAATTTTCACCGAACATCCTTTCAGAGAAAGAACATCCAGAGCTTGGTTGACACAGTAGTTCTCCGATACTGGCTTTTTAGCCTCATCGAGCAAGACTATTCCCATAGGAAGCTTCGTTTGATGCGCCAGAGCCATCAAAACCATAGGAAGAGTCTCTTCCCGGCCGATGGTAGGAATCCCAACAGAGTAGGGTTTAAATTCCTTCGAAGACTTCGTTATCTTTGGGATTTTTTCTTCTTTTTTATTACTCTTCATGAGAAAGCCTCTTTTCCCTTGCAACTCTCAAACGATCTGACATCAACTGTTTTTGTTCTTCCGAGAGGGTTCGTGAACTATCTTCCCAGGTAACTTTGCCCTTTATTTTTGGATTGAACTCAGTCCAAGATAAATCAGGCACTTTCTTTCTATACGGCATCCACGGATACAGAGGGCAATCCGATACCCCGCAATCATTTTTTTCGTCTGAATAGTATCCGCTACAACTGTGACATTTGGAGAGGATTGCATTCGACCGAGTTACTTTGTCTTCACGAACCATTTCTGCGCCTCCGGGAGTAGTTGACCAATCTGTTCGTTGGTCATTTCATGTCTGAAGGACTTTCGCCCTTCCTCTTGTGTTGTACCCTCTCGGGTAGCCCTCTGGAGAGACTCAAACGCGGGGTCCCAAAAACATCCATTGCAAGGCGGACTCTTAAGTAAAGCGTCACTGTAACGCTCGACATTGTAGGACATATACAAGTCCCAAATACTCATACTAAATGGGAAGGCTATATCCACGCATAGCCGAAGACTTCCATCAGCGTCGATAGTCAAATTTCCTTTATCCCGACATTTCCAAGTCTGCGTTCTAAAATAAGCGGGCCATAAATCAAACCAGCCGGATTCGTTGTGCATCAGGAAACGACCACTCCTAGCCATAAAAGACAAAATCTGCGCGGACTCCTCTACCTGTTTCTGACTTGGTAAGTCAGCTATATTACCCGAAGAATAATCGTAACTCAAGATAGGAAGTGGGCACTGGAGCGGAGTACAGATGCTCCAGATACCTTCTTTTGTTAAATCTTGGATTATGTCAGGTAGAGCTTCGATGTTCTTCTTGGTAACAGTGATGCAAGTCACCAAATCCCGTATCCCATATTTGTCGCGGAACATCCTCAGAGCGTCTACGCCTTGAATGGACTTCTTCAAGACAGAGGGATCTGTCACGAGCCCCAGGGTGGCGCCGTCGAAAGAGGTGCTCCAGTTAGAAAGACCGGCTTCTACCAGCTTATCTGCATACTCGGAGTCCTTTAGAACCCGCATGGAGTTGGAGATAACGGCGTGCTTTACGCCATGGTCAACGCAACACTTGATTATACTTGGCAAATCATCTCGGACAGTTGGTTCACCGCCGAAAAAGATGATGGGAGCTCCAGGCCATGTTCTGGATATAAAAATGATGGACTGGCACACCTGGAAAGTTGTGAGTTCTTTCTGGCTTCTAAGAGATTTAGAGTCCACTATCTTGCAATAGGAACATCTATATTGGCATCTTCTAGTTAGAAGAAACTCGACCTTTAGTACCTTTAAATCAGATGCTTTCACAGAACCTCCTCGTATCCAGAACCCAACGCTTCTAGTATCCGTCGTCGTCTTTCCCTAGAATACTTTCCTGCTTTTGCCGCATTAACATAAAGTTCTGCCGTCTTGCTAGACTTTGGATAGCAGAAATAATCAGTAGGGTAAGTGTATATGTTACTTAAAGTAAAGGCAATGTATCGCCGTATACAAGCAGGACAGTCTCCACAATGAATAAACAATCCATCAGAAGCAGTCTTAGGAGAATAACAAGACCATGTATTCTTCAAAACATGGGCATTTCCTCCGGTAGCTAAGAACCAAGTAACCATATCTGTTTTATCCATATCCAAAAAGGGAGCTTTTATATGTATATTCTGACCTAAAGACCTAAGTAATGAACCCATTGAATCTAAAAACTCAGGTTTTCTATCAGGAATAGATAGCTCATCTTTCTGAACTGTAAGGTAAATAATAGTCTCCGTTGAGGAATCAGCAAATCTCGAAGCAGCTAGACAGAGGAAAGCATTCCTATGCCAGATAGTAGCATCTGTCTCCTCTAAGATTCCTAGACTTTCCAACTCTGCAAGTACCGTCGTCTGCGGATACGTCTCTTGGATAGCCCGTCTCTCGCACTCACGATACCTATGACCCAAATCAAAATACAAAACTTGTATGTTAGAAACATCTTCTCGTTCCTCTAAAATTACCTTGTGCAAAGTAATGAATGAGTCCGGTCCTCCACTATAGAGAACTAGATGTTTCACGTTTACCTCGTTTGCTATCCCAGGGATTCCAGAGTTTTTAAAAGAGCAATTCTGTTCAGAGGAGCATCTGGGTCGAATTTGAGCGGAAAGTTTCTATCGTCTACATAGACATGAGCAAAAGGCTTACCCATAACAAGCTCATCATAAACGACACCGTGTTCAAAAAGCCATTTAACAGTTTTTTCCTTATCACAATGAAGACGAGCCGTATGCAAGATAATATACACACCCTGATTATGCAATTCCCAAATAATAGAAATCACCCTTTTTATCGGAATGCACTTCTCATAAGCCCAACAAGCTTTATCCGAATAGACTTCTTCGACTGTTCCGTTCGCAATAACCCCATCTATATCGAAACAAACTATCTTATCCATTATTAACTCTTCCTCATCTCCAACATCTTGAAAAATTCATCTTTCGGAAGAGTACCCCGCAAAGCAGATGTTACCATTAATTGATTAGGCTTTTGTACGCCACGCATCATAGCGCACAAATGAGACGCCTCAACAACTACGATGACACCGATGGGAGATATATTCTCAACGATGAAATCAGCGATATTGGCTGTCATTTCTTCTTGGATTTGTGGTCTCTTAGCAAACCAGTCCACAATTCTTCCGAATTTAGAAAGGCCCACTAACTTCTTATCAGGAAGATAGCCTATATGAACACGACCATAAAATGGGACAAGATGATGTTCACATAAACTCCAGAAGTCTATATCTAGGATGGCTATTAATTGGTCATTCTTTCCCTTACTAAAACAAGTAATCTTTGGGGCAGGATCTCTCAACCCAGAAGTGAGTTCGAAGTACATCTTGGAAACCCTTTTGGGGGTATCTATAAGACCTTCTCTCTCAACATCCTCTCCGATAGCCACTAAAAGGTCCGCACAAGCTTCTTCTGCTAGGGAAACGCCGAGAGACCTACTGAGTTCAGAAGTCACTTTGGGACTGCCTTCAAGGACCGATTGACGAGCGCCTGCATCTGTTGGGGAGTCATGTTCATCCCCTTCTGAGCTTGCTCAAGCTGTTTCTGCATTTGAATCTTAGCCGCGTGCATCTGGATATCCTGAGACACGAGTTTGGAAGTGAGGAGGTTATCCATGTCAGACACGATGCTATGGCTCATGTTCCTCGCCTCTCGAAGAGACGCTTGATGGTGCTTCTCTACGGAAGGGAGGTCAGTGACGGCGTCAATGCGCCCATCCTCATACTGGAGGAGCAGGACCGCGGTGACGATCTTCCGCTCCTCCGGTCTTTGCTCGGGAGGTACCGGAGTTAGAGTCTCCACTGGAAGGGGAGTCTCCATAGGGGTGGAAACGGCCTCGATGGGGAGCTCTACCATTTCTTCTTGAACTGTCACTTGTGAATCTCCTTCTCTATAGTCAGTCATCTGAATCTCCTAACGAATTCTCATGATTACATGAGTTTGTGGAATGACCTGCCAGGTCTCGTTATAAAACCGTTTCCTATTTAGCACAAAAGTCAGGGACTCCAAAACATTTGTTTTCCATTCCCAACCCGAAAATCCACTAGGAGGAGTTCGAGGCTGAGCAATCTTATTGGCAAGAAACAGCGAAGACCTACTCAGTAACTCCGTTATATATGATTCCGAAATGCCCTGCGGAAAAGGAACAAGAACTTTTAAAGTTGTAGCTGCAAGCAATAAATCAAAATCAACTAAAGCGGACTTAGGACTGATAGTAATCTCTTCAAAATTAGTTAAAGCGGGAATGTAATTAGGAACTCTCGACCTAAAGGAATCAAAAGCTTCCACAGAGCCGTTTGTCTCTATGTGCAACTTCATTCCTGTTCCTGAAACAGCCTCTATTATGGTAGAATCCAACTGAAGCAGGGGTTCTCCGCCAGTAAATACACAAGTCAATCCATGCTGCATAATTTGCTTCGAAGCACAACAAGCGTAAATAGAATCCAATATCCTAAGCAAACTCATTTCTTCCCCGCCATCAAACGAGGTATCGCAAAAGTCACAAGCTAAATTACAACCTGAAAAACGAACAAACACGGCTGGGTACCCGATATAGGCGCCTTCACCCTGTAAAGAAAAGAATATTTCTTTTATCTTATACATCACTGTCAACTATAAAACAAGCTGATGAAGTTGGAGTCTCAAAAACAGAAACCGAAGAGATGGTGGCTTCTATACCATTCCTCTTTAGAATATCAGGGAAAATGGAAGTGGCGAGGTATTGAGCCATACTCTCCGCAGTAGGGTTACAAGACATGCAATATGGCAACTCAATACCGGATATTGTTTTGGAAGAAACAATAGATTCCAAACAATCTACAAGTGGGTCATGGATATTCAGAATTAGCTTATGGTCCCACTTTTCGTCTAACCACCCCTGAAATAAAGACTTGATAATCCCAAAATCAACAGAAATTGCAAATTTATCAAGGGATATGGTCGAAAGACAAACAACAACTTCATACCTATGCCCATGGATATTGGAACACTTTCCAATATACTCAAACAACCTATGGGCAGCATCGAAGTAAAATTCCTTTGTAATCTGCATCATCTCTTCACCACCATTAGCCGAATGGCCGTCTTTTTAGAGCCGTCCACCATCTCATCAGCAAAACAAGGGATAACCTTCAGATCCCACCCGTGGGTAGCACCCATTCCTCTGGCGATAGCCACAGCCTTTATCATCTGATTTATTGCACCCGCTCCCATTGCCAGCAAAGTTACATTTTTATGCTCCAGAAGATACTTGACAAGAGCCCCAGCGACCTTCGAAGCTGGGGAACCACCTGCAACCCGCAACTCTATATTGTCGGAAGCATCATCCTGGTTGGTTTTCATGCCGTCTCCTGGGTTATGAGCTTCCGAATAATATCCACAGTATCCCGCTGATGCTTATTCGTCAACTCAGTAAACCCTAACACGGCCTTACCAATAAGGGCTAATCCAAAGGCATCTGCATGGTTGTCAGTTTTAAACTCAATTCCATGTCTAACAGATAAGCTAGTTACAATCTCAAGTTTGCCGCAGTTTCCCTTTCCAGTGACGAACTTCTTTAAAACTGTCGGAGGAACCTCCACGGTGACATCGGCTATCCCCACAATCGAATTTCGAAGAACTCCTCCGAATTCTCCGAGAGTAACAATAGAGGCACCTTTAGAAGCAAAAGAGTATCCCTCGATTAAACAAAGTTGTGGACAGGTAATCTTCAACAAATCCACAACTTTGCTCGCAAGAGTATTGTACCTCTTTAGTCTACCTTCTAATGTCTTTATTGGTTTTGAGGTTAGCTCGATGTAGCTGTATTGACCTGTTTCAATCATATAAACTACTGCTAACCCTGTTAGGGAAGGGTCGATAGCAAATATTCCCCGTTTAGGAAGGTCTGAAAAATCAATCATGTGAACTTTGACTTGTTTTCTTCAAAATCGGCAGATCTCCTAGAAATCTCCCGAGAGATTGTAGAATACTTGATTTCGTATCCATCGAGTAACGCCTTTGTGAGTTTCTTTTCTGCCTCCGCAACCAAAACTTTCGCTTTTACTTCTTGCATATCTCTGGATTGACCAACACTAGCTTTGTGTTCAGTAACAGTCTTATAATCACCCTTAGACTTAAACAGTTTTATTTGTTCTCTAACATCGTGTTCTTTCGAAAAAGCGGCATAATTTGTCTCTGCGATAGCGAGGTAATACCTAGCGTAACCGGCCCATCCTGACCACGTCGTGAGATGCAAGGCCAACTCTTGACTCTCCAAGTCAGCGATATTGTCGGGCCACTCAAGATCGCCAAGTCGTGGTTTTGAAGGTTTAGGAAATCCGAGTTCATCCAAGTAAGCGTTTGCCTTCTTGAACGTAGCGCTATCCTCATGGTCGTGTTTATTCTCCATAGAACCTCAGTTCTTAATTAGAGCTAACTCACCGAATGTTTTCTGCCCGAAACAATACGAACAGAGACTACATTTTTTAGCTGGTTCTTTTAGTAAAGAAAAACATTCTTGTTTTCTAGCCGGAAGAACCCTTTGTTTGATTGAACTCTCTATAATATACGGCTTCTGTAATTCTCTTTTTGCAAGTAATTCATCTGATTCTTTAACAAATTCCTTCTCCCTAGAATCATTCTTACATATATACAGAAAAAGAATACCCGAAGGATATGGAATCTGAATATTTTTAGGAACACCTGAAACCATACCTTGCCGAATTGTCTCTGAATAAAGTTGACCTTGGATATGATGCCCTTCAAATGGTTCATCCAAGGCCCCATGAATATAACTATTCATAGTTTTTATCTCAAGAACGAGCCATCTATTTTCAAGCTTTATAAGCCCATCAGCATGACCAACTAAAGGGAGCTCACACCCTTCGAGTCGAGCCCGGATAGGGACTTCCTTGTAGAAGAAAAAGCTGTGCTTTACCTTACAGCCAAAACAGTAGTCAGGAAGGAAGCCAAAAGAATGAGTTCCACAAAAGCGACATTCCCACTTTCCCCAAAGAATTCCCATCTTTCCGAAGTATTCTTCTTGATACCACCGATGTAGAGCATGACCCACATCAAAAATCCTGTGGGTAGACGCATCGAATTTAGGCCCTTTTTTGGGTGTGACGAGAAGTTTCTCAAGTACAGCGAACCGCGGACACAACCCAGCAAACTGGGATGGGTGCCAGCCCTCCTCTCTCGCAGGAGTCTTAGCCTCTCGTTCTCGAATATGTTGAGAAATGGCGGAAGATGCGCTAGCTGTCCCGTGAACTTCCCGTATCAAATCTTTGAGACTCATACACTATCTCCTACTGTATCAATGCAATGTCTCAGGCATAGTAACCCGTTTCAAAGAAAAAGCAAACTATTTCCCTTTGTTTTTAAACCACTCTATCTGTTTGAGTCTTTTTAAAGCTTGGGAACGAGTTCCGTAAGCTTTTGAAATTTGTTTACCTTCAGAAGAAAATACTGCGTACCCACTTCCAACTTTTCTAATCATGGCACACCTATGCTCTCACGGAATTTGTTAGATCCATCTCAATCCCGCACGACTTACATAGAAGCCAAACTACATTATCTTTCTTATCACGAACAGTTACAGCAGACTCCACGAAACACTCAGGACAAATCTCGCAATCTTTAACAACATAAGGGCCATCTTTACATGGATTATTAACACTACCTTCTCGTATAAATTTTCCAACAATTTCCATGCGAGGAATATACCACTTTTTCTGTACCCAGACTAGGATTTGAACCTAAAGTTCTTCGAGGGGCAGGCGAAGAACACCCCAGAATTGAGGTCGCTCCAAGCGTTTCTGGGTATGACCTCTTACGAGGTCAATTCTTAGCAACCTTTTCAAGCAGCACGCCAGCTACCTTCATAACTTCAAGCTTTCTCTCCTCATCCGCGATTTTATTTCCTGCCACCCAGGACAAGGCATTCGACATCCTCCATACCGTATTCCCTGGAGGAAGCGCAACAACATCCGGCTCGTTGAACTTATCTTTCACGAGAGAAACTTCTGCCTTGTTGAGATACTTCGATAGGTCAGAAATTACCTTCTTTGAGTCAATTTCCGCTTCGTTCGCGGCCTTGATCACCTCACAGAAGCGATTTACTGAGTCAGGAGAGATCGACTGATTCACAACGTCTCGAATCTGAGATGCGGTCGCCTGCGTGTCGAGGGAATGGGTCTGAGCGCTCCAGTTCATGTCATCTGTCAACCGCTTCCCAAGATGGACCTGTTTGAATCCGACCTCGGTGATGGCGTAGTTCGTACACCAGAGCCGCATGGCGAAGGCATAGATTCGATGGTAGCCGTTACCGTAGTCGGAGTTCTCCCACATGGCGCCGAAACACATAACCTCATTTGGAACCGGCTCGAACACACATGGAAGCAAGGCCTTCATAGCGACTTTCGTTTCCGAGCTGTACCCTTCTATGGGTACCATCCCGTACTTCTGGCTCTCCTCGACGAAAGATTCGAGCAATGGACGAGAGTCAAGCCTTCGATACCTGTCGGATAAAAACCCGCGGAGTTTGCCGTCGTAGGAACGTGTGAGGAATTTGCTGTCCTCGTGTGAATACAGCTCGTTCAAATTCTCAGAAAGAAGTTGAGGCCCCCAACCGGCTTGTTCTGGCTCCCGCAGATACTCCGCGTACTTGGTAGGGAAATTGGCTCGTGAACAGACCTGGCCAAAGGCAAACTTCTGGATAGCCAGTGGAGGAAACTTGTCACATAGATCAGGCACACCCATGAGAAAGTCTTCGGACTCCTCTTCCTGGCCGTAGATTTTGTTGCCGAATTGGAGACTCTTTCCTTTGACGAGATGATCCGTTGGAACTTCCCGCATCACCTTTTCGATGATGTAGGTTCCTTTCTGCCGACCGTATTCGAACATACCCTCCATTTTCTCTCGTGCTCGGTTAGCGGCGTCAGAAGCAGCTTCGTTGTAGTTTCGATCCCCGTGATGATAGAGCATGGTTTCTCCTATATTTGCCGACAACCAATCTCCAACCATTGGAGAATTGACATCAGCATGCTGTTTCTTGTTTGAAAATCAGGACTTGGAATTCTTGATGAAGAACATCTCAATAGCTTTCTCGGCAATTGCAAAAGTAATCTTTGGACGCTTCCCACTTCCCGCGGATTCCTCCAGAGCGAGATCCCGAGCAAGGCCTCCGATAGCGGAAGTCAATGCGTTTCGGAAAACTGGGGAATTCACATCCAGAGTCAAATTCAAATTGTTCTCAAGAGTCTCAACGGCTTCGACGATTTCCTTGGATGCTTTGTCGTTGATGTCCACGTCAGGCGGCTCTTTGGCGACGAGATCTTCGAAGAATCTTGAAACAACGATCAGATCGTCCACATCGAGTGGACGATAGTTGACGACCTTCACCCGGTCAGATGCTTCCGTATCGTAGTCGAGAATCTTGCAGAGCACTGAAGAACTCTTCGTGATTTTTCGGATATTCTCAACCATGCTTGCGGGATCGGATTCCTTGGACTCCTTGGGTTCTGACTCCACACCCTCAATTTTCTTTTGAATCTTCTCGAGTTCTTTGTTTACGAGAAGCTCCAACTTCTTCGAGGAGAGCTCTTCCGCGATTTCGAGGAACTTCCCTTGCTTCTCCCGCGGAAGCCTGTCGATTTCCAACGCTGCAGAAACAGCGATGCGACCTTCATGGACAGCATCTCGAATGACGGGCTCCAGCTTCAGAAGGGCGAACCTCTTTTCGATCCTTCTCCTCTTGATGCCCAGAGAAGCGGCGATGTCTTCTGTGGACATCGAGTGCTCTGATTGCAACCGGGCATAGGCCTGCGCCTCATCGACGGGATTGAGGTCTTCCCTCTGCACGTTCTCTGTAACGTTGAAGAGGAGCATCTGCTTCTTGGTGATGTCCTTGCGTGGAACGACGAGGACCGGGACTGTCGTAAGCCCAGCAATCCTGGCGGACTCCAGGCGCCGGAACCCCGCGTAGATTTCGACCATATGCTCCGTGGTGCCCTCCTTCCCGAGAAGGGGCTCCTTGATACCAATGCACTTGATGGACTCCGTGAGGTCCATTAAATCTCCTAGACCCCGCTGGCGCGTGTTGAACTCCGGATCTGCGATGACGCATTCAATAGGAACTTCCCGAAGAGCCCCGATACCTACGAAATTTACCATGTCTCACTCCTTTAGCGATTGGCACATCTGGGGTGCTTTGTCTGGTCTTAGCCTAACGAATCTTGGATGGCGAATCTTTCCGTGTTTCGTTAGACCGTTCCCTTTTACCTCTATCACAGTGCCCAGGAGTTTGTCTCGATTTATAGTAAACCAAGCGCGAGTGCCCTCTGGTTGATCATCAAAATAGGAAACGATCCAACTTCCTTCTCGATTAGGTGTCCCCGGCATACGGTTATCAGTAACCCAACTAACAATTCCATCTGACATCCCGGAACATTTTCCAACTTCAACTAATTTTCCATCCTTATAAATCCCAAATATTACCGCGCCAACCATTTCCCTAAATTTCCCATTACGTTCTCCCTCTTTATATCCCATAACAACTACGTCATAAGTTGATGTCTTTTTCATTTTAGTCCAATCCTGGCCGTATGAACTATCAGGATTCTTAAGTATCAACCCTTCTCCGCCACTATCAAGTATAGACTCATAAAGAAGCTTAATTTCTTCTGGATTTTCCACGAGTTTGAAATCAACTTTTTGAATGAACCTTGAACCCAGGCTGTCAATAGCCTCAGAAACTAAAGATTTTCTATATCGAAGAGACTTATGTCGAACATCAACACCGTTCATATACAGAATATCAAATACCCTTAGTACGGCCGGTTTGTTTTCCTTCTGCCAAGCAATGGCCACATGAGACAGAGAACCCGTCACACTCTGGACATCCTCGAAAGAAAAACCTGGGACGAAAAGTTCTCCGTCCAAAACCGTATAGTCGCAATCTAAGAAACGAATTGAGTCAGCCGCAGGAGCGATAATGTGCGGAACATTCAACCCGTTTTCGGCATATCTCCCAGTCTTTTTGGAGATTCGTCTCGAAGTCAAATAGGCTCTATCGAAACTCCTGTGGAGATGCAATAGAGCTCTATGACCGTCTAACTTCTCTTCTACGAGAACATAAGCTGGAATGCCCGTTATGGCCGGATTTGGGCACCCTCCATCGCACGAACCGGGTTCTATCTCCTGTCGTAAAAACATCAGCGTTCCTCCTCTTCGGGATCAGACTCATCAAGATAATATGCGGCAAAAATATCACTATCGTCCTTAATATTCACAATAAGAATAGTCTTTGGAATCATTTCTCCATTCGAATAGCCGCATGATTTAACTATAAAATTACTTAAAGGGTGGTCTTTATCAATATTATCTCTAACTAAAGAAAATTTAGCATGATCCTCTTCGCATGAACTAGCTTCCACCAAAGAACCGAATAAACCATTACATAATTCACACCTGTATATGACAGCGGGCATTTTGACCTCCTATAGTTGAACTCCGAATTGTTCGGCTTCTCTGATCGTCAGTGGGCGAGTCCATCGAACCCTCCCGAATATCGCTTCGATGCGCTCTCTGATTGAAGCAGCCACCCAACAAGGTCTCCCTTCAATATCTTTCAAAGGTGGTGTTTCCCTTGGGTTTATTCCCATCTCGATGCCCTGTAGAAATTCAATAACTGGAACGAGGAGCAGCTCCCCGAACTCAGTATGCGCCACGTCAACACCATCTGGAAGACCGAGGTTTCGTGCGATAGAATCCCACTTTGGTTTTATCCAGTCACAAAGAAAGATTCTCTGGTTTACTAATACAGCGCCTTCAGAAAGTTTCTTTGGTAATATCTCAGTTTGATACTTCCAAGCAACGTACCCGTGCAGTTGCCTCTTTCCAGCATTTTTAGCACGTTCTTGTTTGGACTCTACCCTTTGCAGTCTCTTTTGTTCGTCGTAATAGCCTAGTGGTTTTCCCGGTACGGCTTTTGTATTTTCAATCCCCAGAGAGCTTCCTAACCCCTCACCCATCATGTGGGCTCTCTTCTCTTTTTCGATTGGCTGTGTTGGATTTTTATTCCAGTTTGTTTGATGGACCTGCACAGGTTTTTTCGAATACTCAGGCATGGTGTTTGCACTTTCATTTTCGAGGTTTTTGTTTGGTGCATGGTCAATTATAGAGAAATCAAACAAAGCTGCAAGATATTAGAGAAGTCCCCGGGATTTTAACTCAGTCTTAATAATCTGTTTCGATTCTTTAGAAACATCTGAACTTTCGTAATCACTTATCAAATCATACGAATTTAAAAAGCGACTCTGTATTCTTTTGAAAGCCCCATAATTATCAAAGCTAGCTAATCCAACCCATAATTCTCCAAAGAATTGAAGTGGTCTCACATCAACTATATTGTTAGCTTTTATATACGCCTTTATCATCTTTAAAAATAAAAGAATTATCGTATCCGCACCTTCATTAGCCTCTTCTTCTGTAGAAAAAGGAACGCAAAGATGCCCTAACGCCTTGGATACCTCTGTTCGAATATCATCTGATAATATCATTGAACCTCCTTGGGACAAGGTTTCTTTCTATCCCTTTTTCTTCCATTATCTTGACCTTTTCCATTATAAGTACAAGACCAACCACAATATGTCGGAGAACACACTCTTCCCCCACTTAAATTACGAGTAAAGAAATCACCTTTATTCTCACAAAATGGACAAGGATACTCAGAATGAGACACGGGTTCTACTCTACAAATAGGACATGGCAATAAAGCCTTAAAGCACTCTTCACAATAATAACCAGCTGAAGTATCTCTCACTTCTCTTGCTAATGCCATCTTTTTAATCTTTATGTGCAAATTACCCGTCCTAAAAATATACGATAAGGATAAGCAACCCCTACAGGGTTCTTCGAATGCAACTCTAGCCTCATTCCATTGTTTATTCCACATTAGATTTCCTTGGATGTAATAGAACTGCGAGGAGTTCTGATCTTACTTCTTCTTTCCACCCTTCATATCATCACCTTTGGACTTCTCGCCCTTTGCTCCACCCTTCATCCCACCTTTCCCACCAGAACCACCCTTGCCACCCTTACCACCGCCGCCACCTTTGCCACCGCCGCAACCCATCATTTCAGCTTTCATTTTGAAACTCCTTCGCAACTGACCCGTCCCACGGACAGGGCCTATTTGTGATCTCTGAGGACATGGCTTCCTCCGTGCTCCGCGCAGGTGAAGTCGTCCGCGCAGTTGCAGTCTCCGGTGCGTCCCACTCCCAGATACGGCGGCGGGACGTAGGCTCCATACAGACTCGCAACCTCCTTGAGCAGCCCGTCCTTGTTCCAGTGGTTCTTGTCTTTCGGGTCGATGATCTTCCGCAACTCGGCGCACACGTCTGCGTGGCCCTCGCTTCGTCCAGCGTTATAGACAGGCCCGTCCGTGCCTTCCTTTCGCTCCTGCTCTGTGATCTTCTTCCACATCCCGTTGCAGAAATCCTCATAACCAGCGTAACTTTGCCCGCACGCTGGGCACTGAATCAACATGAACGATTTGACGTGTAGCGGTGCCGTAAATCGCATCCCGCAGTCGCATTCAAGCAGGCCATAACCGTGCTCACGGCACGAGGATTCTCCGATCTCGTCGCATGTGCATTTCATAGCTTCACCTCAACGCCCCTCCCGTCGCACACCGTGCAACGAACAGGATTATCTTGAGCCGTCATCCCGTCTCCTCCGCAGCCTCTACAGGGTATTGCCCGCATCCCGACGACACCGACCAGTACCGATAAATCGCGCCACCTTTCCTCCAGCCACGGGGTCAGCGCCTCGCGGTGCTCGATAGAAATCATCGACTGCGGGCACCCTTGAAACACGCCGTCATCGTCAATCTCTCCCGTCACAGACAGAAGCTCCCGAGCCGCGTCCGCAACCTTCCGCATGGCGTTCTCGGTCGTCTCGCAGACCACCTTCTCAACGGCGACCACGGCCCGTTGGCGCTCCACGTTCCCGTAGATGCGAGTCGCGGGAGAGCCGCCACACGCCACGCAGTAGTGATTGATCGCGTCCCACAGATCTGTCTTGTTCATGTGTTAACCTCGCTCCGTTTTTCTCTCGCTGTTTACCGGCACGACCGTCGTACATGAGCGCCTCCGCTCCTTTCGACGAGGCTTGCACTTGGGGCAGAAGTCCCTGCCGCCCTCGGCAATGTGCTTCCAGCCCTTCGATTTCAACTCCTCACGCATCTGGTGGGCATAGAAGCAACGCCGCGAAAGTCCGACGCTTCCGCACTTGTCGCAACGAACCTCAATGAAAATCACGGGCGGCCTCCATTCTCTGCGCGTTTACTTCTCTCGCTGTTAAATCCGTGGCCAGGGGCGAGTACCTTCGGTAAACTGTTTGAATACCTCCAAGGGTACAGCTACCCATTCTTTCGGAATGGGATCTTGAAGGCCGTACATGGATAGTACCAAAGCAGGGTCTTTTCCCACGATCCCAGCCTCCCGACAAAGCTTGGCGAGAACATCTGGAAGGATGGTAATCCTGTCCTTCTGCGTCTCCTTGCATTCGAACATGAAGTCCGCGGTGAAGCCGTCTCCCTTCTTGGTAGCCCAATCCTGATTTCCAGACCCGGGGGTTAGCTGAAAGCCGAGTTTCTTCGAAAGCCGCTTTTCGTTTTTGAGAGAAGTCGCCTTCGGAGATTCGACCTCATCAGACCACATATTAGGCGTCGGCTTCCTCGGTTGATGATCCTTCGGGGTCTTCATCGGGGACGTTCTCCAGTCCTACTTCCTTCCACATATCCTCTCGCTCTCGGACACGGTCCATCAAGTCGGTCATGACCAGCGGGTGCTCCCGAAGGTAGGCTCCGGCCCTCTCCTCGCCTTGAATCTTCTCCCCGCCTGGGAGAATGACCCATGAGCCTGCCTTCCTTAGAATTCCCCAATAGGCGGCCATGCGGGCGACCTGCACGTCAGTATCGGTATCCCCTACCCGGTGATGGCCCTTCTGTCCAACAAAGTAGATGGAGAAAAGACCCGTAGAGCTGATGGGGTGGGTCTTGTTCTTTTTGACCGTGAATTCTACGTTCACACCGATTGGTCGACCTGACCCTTTATCCACAATCTCCTCATTCTTCTTCAACATCAACTCTAGTGATTCGAAGAAGTCTGGAGCCTTTCCACCAGGGGATGTGATCGTAGGGTGATATCCCCCGAGTGCCAAGCGCAATTGATTCACCATCATAATAGTACACTTTGTTTCTGATAGCAGGCCTGCGGAGTTTAAGCCTGCGGTCCACTTTCGGAAGGCTTTTCCCAGCAGACGAGCTCCAACTCCGATTTGTTGCTTCTCGGAGCTTTCCTCGATCTCGATTCCCGGCGTCATGCTTGCAATCGAATCTATGATCATCAAATCGCATTCTTTACTCCTTATGCACTGGTCAGCTATGTCGATAGCCTGTTCGGAGTATTCCGCCTGGATGAGAAGCAAATCCTTAATATTTACGCCGAATTTCCGCACCCACGAAGGGTCGAAAGCATGCTCGGTATCGACTACAACGACCCGCATTGGAGAGCGCTTTCCGCAGCGACAATCCAATTCGTGAACCTCTCCAAAAATATCAATAATCTCAAAGGGTCTGCCGCAAAAACGACACATTTTTTGAGCTTCAGCAGCGCTCTTATAAGTAAGCCCCGATTTTCCTGTGGAGTATCCACCCTTTATGATGGTTATCCGACCTCGCGGAGCGCCGCCTCCAATCTTCACATCCAATTCGAATACACCGAAAGGTATCCGGTCTACAACGAGAGCAATCGCTTCTGACGCTGGAAGGATTGTTCCAGCTCCGTATTTCTTATTGATGGATGCTCTCAACTGGTCTAGAACCGCGACCTTGGTCACTTACCAGAAACTTCCTTGCGCTGCTTTTGAATTTCTGACTCAGCAATAGCCCAAACTTTCTTCAAAGCCTCTGGTATCTCTTCAATATAACAAGGCAAAGTAACACCGCAATCACAGCGAGCGCTTTCGTAATTTCCCAGGTTGAGAGTGAGTCCATATCCCACCTTCACATACGCTGGTTCGACTTCGAAGGTCTTGACCTCCAGATCGACTTGTTCATTCTCCTCTTCTCGATGCTTTCCATATTGTCGAGAAACCCACATTTTTCCAGGAACCATCTCAGTCTTCTGTGTCTTCGGCATACTCTGCTCCTCTGTGTTCTTTGACTCCCAATGGATAGTTCTTCCAAAGAAGGTGAATCTTTCTGAAAAATGGTGTCGTACTTAACTTGTGCATAGCCCGCTGTTTTCCAAATCTATATTCAACACCTTTATAATATCGAACTATCTCACTAAC
>Ga0315288_10000963_pt1 | contig 36534 bp, 28 predicted proteins | sample YL17G11_20_MG_FD_203454 | JGI IMG/M metagenome (GOLD analysis project Ga0315288, IMG submission 203454) | Sediment microbial communities from Yellowstone Lake, YNP, Wyoming, USA - YL17G11_20 | ecosystem: Environmental > Aquatic > Freshwater > Lake > Sediment | place: USA: Wyoming | collected...
GGTTAGAATTGAAGGTTATAAATCTTTCCAAAATCTTGATCTTAACTTACGACCACTCACCATTATTTTTGGACCAAATGCCTCTGGGAAAAGCAACTTCCTCGATGCACTTTTTTTTCTTTCTCGGGCAGTGAGTCAAAAAAACCTTAAAGAGGCATTTGAAGGACATCGGGGGTATCCCTTGGAAAGCTTTTACTACGGTGACAAAGGATATGAAGAACTCCTCAAAAAAACCAATCTTCAATCTACCTTCGAGGTTGACATTGAAATATCCCCTTTAATTAGAGAGAAGGTCAATGGAATTATCCAAGCAAAAAGGAAGGGTATTGATTCTACGAATCCTGAGAAGCATATCATTACTGAGTCCTTTTTACGATATCATCTAACCATAGAGGCTTTACCAGAAACAGGTTACTTAAGAGTAATGGATGAGAAACTATGTGCTATCAAACGTAATGGTGAAGAAAAAGCGCGTAAACCATTTTTAGAAAGAGAAGGAAGCCGTAACCATCTTCGTATGGAGGGGCAAGCGCATCCAGTTTTTCATGAAATAGGACTGGACCATACTATCATTTCAACAGCTCTTTACGAACCACATTATCCCCATATCACTGCCTTTCGCATGGAACTCGCTAACTGGTTCACTTATTATCTCGAACCAAGAGTTTTGATGAGAGAGGAAGTTCCGTTGGCTGAGATTGAAAGTCTTGGTCCACGAGGCGAAAATCTTGCTGCCTTTCTAAATACGCTTAAGCATAGGTATGAAAAGGACTATGAAAGTCTCAACCTTTCCCTGAAGCGAATCTTGCCGACCGGTGCAAGTATCGAGATCGAGCATCTTAAAGAGGGGCGAGTAGGATTGCGTCTGTCTGAGAATGGATGCTGGTATTCCGCTCGCCTAATTTCTGAAGGAACATTGCGTCTCATCGGTCTTTTAGCGGCAATTCATCCCAAAAATCCTGCGACAATGGTAGCCTTTGAGGAACCCGAAAATGGGGTTCACCCCGTTCGATTAAAAATAATTAGTGATATTCTAAAAAATGCTGTCCAAAGCTATGGAAAACAAATAATTGTAACAACCCACTCTCCTATCCTTGTTGAATGTTTTGAGCACGAAAACCTTTTTGTTTGTAGCAAGGAGAAGAACCAGACAACGATCAAACCCTTTTTGAAATATGGTCCTCTTTTCGGAGAAAAGCAAGATATAGAACATGCCCTTGAGGATCGAATTTTGCGAGGCGATTTCGGTGGATAAAATACGAATTCTTTATTTCCTTGAGGATCGTGCTCAAGAAGGCTTCATAACGGCTCTCGTGGAGCGAATCGCAAAAGAAGAATCAATCTCCACTGAAAGACTAACCCACGAGATTCGCTCAGGGCGTGGAGGTTCGATGGTAATCAATGAGTTCAGAAAATTCTTGAAGGACTATTCTGAGGTAGGAACAACGGATGCAGATTTTTTGGTTGTGGCAATTGATGGGAACTGCATGGGACACAATGAACGTCTTGACCAGTTGGATAGTAACATTGAGCCAGGCCATAAATTCAAAGACAAAGTAGTTTATGCCATACCTAACCCTCACATCGAGCGTTGGTATATAATGGATCAAAGAGCATTGAAGGAAGGAGTGGGACTCAAGAAGGCACCTGATTTACCCACTTATAAATGCGAAAAAGGTTATTACAAACTAGTGCTTAGTAAAGCATTAAAAGACTCAAAGGTAACCTCCCTACTGGGCGGTGCCGAATACGCGGAAAAGATTGTTGAAAATATTGAGAATCTTGATTCCTTAGGTAAACAAGATTCTAGTTTTCAAACTTTTGTAGCAGATTTGCGAAGAATGTTTAAAAGAAGTTGAAATAAGTATAAACTTTTGATTAATGACCGTTGACTATTGACTGATTTTAAAGAGAGGTGGCCGAGTTGGCTTAAGTCCCGCCTGTGGCGGGATAAGCAGTTGTAAGGGTTTGTTTTTCTGATGACTGAGGACTGTTGACTGATTTTAAGGAGAGGTGGCCGAGTTGGCTTAAGGCAGCTGCCTGCTAAGCAGTTGTAGGGTCAAAAGCTCTACCCCGGGTTCGAATCCCGGCCTCTCCGTTTTTTATAAAATTCTATGTATTGTGTTTATGTGCTTAGGATAAGGAGGACAGGACGCTATTATATTGGACAAACCCAGAATCTGGCTAAACGATTAGAGAAACACTTTCGGGGCGGAACCAAATCCATGAGGAATCGTGGTGAGTTTGATTTGGTTTATGTTGAAAGATGTTTTTCTCGTTCAGAGGCGATGAAACGAGAGAAGGAGATAAAAAAATATAAGGGGGGGGGAAATGCTTTCAGGAAAATGTTATCCGATTTCGCAGAACAAAATCCCACTATCTAAGTCCCGCCATACATCACTTCGTTGTATTTTCAATAACGCGTATCCAAATCTGTAGGTCAAAAACTACATTCATAACAGAACGAAAAACCTAAAAGGGAATCTCAATAAAGAAAATGGTCGATTTTACAACCAGAGTTTGCACACAAACAAAATGCCACCCCGCAGAATCGAACTGCGGACACACGGATTTTCAGTCCGTTGCTCTACCAACTGAGCTAGGGTGGCAATATTATCTACGATAACGAGTTAGCTATTTCCGGTATTTGCTCAGAACCCCTTGAGTGTCCATCTGGGTGTCCATCAAAATACTCCAGTGACTCTATTGCGTTCCTGTCGGGAGAGGAGGAAGATGAGCATACCTTAAAAGTCAACTTAATGGTTTTGTCCCAAAAGTTCTTTCACGGTCATCAGATCAACTCCAGACATCAACAAATGGGAGGCAAAAGTGTGTCTTAGATCATGGAAACAAAACTCTTTTATCTCGGCTTTCTTTAATGCAGTCTCAAAAGACTTTCGGACCAAGCCCTATGGTTTGCCATTCTCACTGCAACATACATATGGCGAGGTCAATTTAATGTTCTTAAAGACATTTGTCAACAGATTAGTCAATGGAATTTCTCATCTCATTATTTTTTGTGTTCTTCACAAAAATGATCTTTTGATCTAAATCGACAACTTCCCACTTGAGCTTTAGTATTGCACCCCGTCTCATCCCGGTATAAAGTGCCGCTAGAACTATCAGTTTTAGATGATCGACACAGTTCTCGTGAAGCTTTTGGATTTCCTCGCGAGTCAGGTATCTCGACCTTCCATTGTTTTCCCGCAAAAGCTTTACGGACTTAACCGGATGGTGATCTGTTTTCTCCCACTCTGTCGCTTTGGGGACATATGATTCAAGCAGGCCAGTTCCCGGTTTAGAGAAGCTGGAGAAACCTCCTTTATTCTGTTGTTCTTGTAGCTTTCAATTGAAAGCGGGGTTATCTCATGAATGTATTTGCCCTGGAAATAATTGCTTAAACCCAAAAAATGCAATAGCATTTTTTTCAGCTTCGCAGCGACTTAGCAACACTTTAGTTTTCACATTATCATGAAAAACCTTTGTGGTGAAAACCAAGTGTTGCTAAGTCCGAATTCTGGATCTTGAGATCGGGATTAAACCCAACTAATGCATTAGTTCGCTTCTAATGCATAATTTGGGTTAAATTGGAGAAGAACCATAAATGAAGACTTTGACCAATTTTGAATGGAGACAGGTGATAGACAATGAGTAGATTTCAAGGCAAGGGAAGAATAGTGAGAGACGCTGTTGTAAACGGTGTAGACAACAAAGCTTTGAGCTTTACCGTAGCGACCAGTGTCGGCTCCGACAAGGATTTGAAGAAGGATCGTTACACCTTTGTACCCTGCGTGCTCTTCAACCCAGAAGAAGACATTATGGAACAACTATAAGAAGAAGAAACCGAAGTAACCACATGATTAAGTAATTGACTCAAATCCAGCGATCATCTTGACTTGGATATAAAGTTCTGCTATTCGACGACAACTAATTTGGGACATCTTCTTTTATTTCTGTACCAGTCTCTTTTTTTCAATGACTTAAGCTTCACAGTAAACCGGATGGGATACCTAATTGGTGAAATCCCCGTAGCGCTGCCAGTGATTCTTAAGAGCCTTAAAAGAAATGATCTTCGCGGATCACCTTTAAGGCTCTTTTCATTTTATCTCCCTCAAAATCACTTGAACAATTTTAGGTATGGATTGCCGAAGCTCATCGGTGAGCTCGGTGCCGAGACTTTGGTAATCTTTCGGCACGACTCCCAAAATCACCACCTCTGGTCTGTGTCCCAACAAAGCAGATGATTCCAATGCTTCTACCACCCCGAACTGATGCAGGGAAGCTGAAAACATGTTTTCGTTTGTTTTTAAATCTTCGGGCGAGAGCTTGAAGATGGTTCCGGCTGGCTGGTCCGAGAGGACTGTATCCACTATTATCACCTTGTCCTTATCCTCCATCCATCTTACTAGCTCAAAGATGGCAGTCCCGATATCTACCAGTTCCACCTCCTCCGGCAGATTTTGCTTGGCCAGCTCCTTTATAACGTGAACTCCTATCGCCTCATCGGTGAACAGAAGATTTCCTATGCCGGCGATCAAGATTCTCTTTTTCATATTTATACCCCGCAACAAAAAAATAGGGAACCTGTCTAATCAGATTCCCTATTCTTTGAATTACCTCTTCTTTTTTAAACCACGACGAACTTCTTTACTTCTTTATTGGGTTCCAAGATGTGAATGGCACAGGCTAAACAGGGGTCGAATGAGCGGACCACTCTCAAAGGCTCAATGGGGTTATCCGGATCAGCCACAGGTGTTCCGATCAGCGCTTGTTCAATAGGACCCAGCTGGTTTTTATCGTCCCGGGGTCCGGCATTCCAGGTGGTGGGCACTACCGCCTGGTAGTTGTCGATCTTTTTGTCCTTGATGGTTATCCAATGACCCAGGGCACCGCGGGGAGCATCGGTCAAACCCATGCCGGTAGCTTGATCCGGAATCTCGAATTTGGTGTGAACCGGATCGCCCGGCTTCAACTGCATTACCCACTCGGCACATCGGTCAGCCACTACCTTTGTTTCTAACGCTCTGGCAGCATGTCTTCCCAAAACGGAGAAGAGAGCCGAAACCGGTGCATTAAACTGCTGAAGAGTATCCGAAATCAGCTTAGAGGCAGCGGGATTTGAGTTCTGCACGTGGTTCACCACCATCCGGGCCAGCGGACCAACTTCGAAAACCTGATTGTTATAACGAGGAGACTTAACCCAGGAATAAGCATTCTTTTTGTCGGGTGCGGGTACCGTTTCGCCATGGGAGGGATGCAATCCGCTCTTGGACGAGTATCGGGAGTACTTGACGTACTCTGTTATCTTGGACGGATCCAGTGGTTGAACCTGTCCATTGGAGTACGCTCCGCTGGCGATGTATCTCTTCGATCCGTCGGCATTCTCCTCGAACACTCCGTAGGCTAAGTAATTTCCACATCCCTTACCGATTTCGAAATATTGGGGATAAGCTTTCGCCACCGCAATAACGTCCGGGATATAAACGTTGTCAATGAAAGACTGCAGTTCCTTTAACCGGTAAAGGTAATCCACGATTTTATCGACGGTTGGTCTTTCGCACGCCCCCCCTGCCATGATGGCTATCTCATGGGGCATTCTCCCGCCGAATATGCAGAGCATCTCATGAGCTTTCTTGGTCATATCCAAAGCTTGCAGATAGTGAGCGATGCATGCCAGGTTGGTCTCAGTGTCGGTGATATAATCTCCCTTAAGCCTGGGGAGGAATGGAGCCACCGCTGCGGGTCTTCCGCTGTCGACCTCGGTTTTGGCCCAAGCCTTGACTCTATTCAGGTCGGGATCATTTCCCGTGTACTTCAGGATCGCAGTTATATCGACATAGTCCAATGCGGTCAGATGATAAAAATGAAGTATGTGGGATTGGATGAAGTTTGCTCCATAAATCAAGTTTCGGATTAGCCTCCCGTTATCCGGGGGATGAACACCAAAGGCATCGTCCAAACATAAGCTGGAGGCATGAGCATGGGGTGACGGACAAACCCCGCAGATCCGCTGGGTGATCATCTGGGCGTCTTTGGGATCTCTCCCTTTTAGGATAATCTCCCATCCCCGGAACATCTCCCCGGCGCTTCGGGCATTGGTAACCTTGCCATTTTCGATCTCCACCTCTATTTTCAGATGGCCTTCGATCCTGGTGACCGGATCAATTGTTATTTTTTGTTTTGCCATAAGTTACCTTCCTTTCCTAAGTCAGTTTAACCAGATTCTTAGGTTTTTCTAACTCTGCTTTTCTCCAAGGGATTCCCAGAATGGACGGTTTGTCCAGCATACCATAAAGTCCCTGTCCCCCGTGGTCCGGGTAGGTTGGCTCGGTGCAACCGATGCAGGGACCACCGCTGCGGCAGCACCAATTTACCCCGCCATTCCAGCCGCGGATGGAAACGTCGCAATGGGATATGGGTCCTTTACAACCCAACTCGAAAAGACATCCTTCGTCCCCGAAATCCTGGGCAAACTTAGCATTCTCGAAGTAATATCTTCTCTCGCAATTCTCGTGAATCAAACCACTGAAGAAAACTTTGGGTCGCTGCTGGTCATCCAGTTCCGGTATTCCATACAGCAACACGTGAGCGATTGTGCCAATGATCCAGTCGGGATGGGGTGGACATCCGGGGATGTTGATCATGGTAGCCTGGGGCAATATGTCTTTAACTGCCTTGGCTCCGGTAGGATTGGGTTTTGCGGCCGGAATTCCTCCAAAAGCTGAGCATGTTCCCACATTCAAGATGGCTTTGGACGCTTGGCCCAACTTCATAGTCCAATCCAGGATAGATACTGGCTTTCCCAGCTTTTCCCCTACCGTGCAGTAAGCACCGCCTGCAGCGGTAGGAATCGATCCCTCCACCACCAGGATGAACTTGCCCGCTTGATTGGTTAAAGCATCGTCCAAAACCTTTATGGCATGGTCACCGGCGGCAGCCATAACCGTAGGATTGAACTCCAGACTGATTATCTCGGTTAGTACCTTGGCTATGTCTGGGTAGACCGTGTTTAGCGTGGATTCCGAACAGCCGGTGCAACCTTGCCCTTGCAACCATATCACCGGTGGATTACCGGGGTTCTCCAAGATAGCCTGAACTATCTGGGGAAGCCAAAGATTAGAAAGACCGACAGCCGCGGCTGATCCGCTGACTAACTGAAGGAACTTTCGTCGAGATAAAGCCATAAAGACCTCCTTCAAGCTATTTTATTATAAATAAATTAGTAACTTCAAAAGCTCCCTTAATTATAGTTTTTCTCTTATTCCTGTCAAGGAGAATTTTGAATAGGCAAAAAGAATTTAATCTTTTCCCGGACAGGGTTAGTGAACGGTTTAGTAAAATTTCGATTCGATGCGTAACATGAACTTGACATATATCTGATTTTGCTTATTTTGGCTATATATATGGTCAACCTTAAAATAGAAATCAAAGGCATGGTTCAGGGAGTGGGTTTTAGACCATTTATTTACAATTTAGCTAAACGCTATCATATCCATGGTTATGTTCTTAACGACACCCATGGCGTGGAGATGGAAGTGGAAGGAGCAAAATCTGTTTTGGATACACTTCTTTTTCAGATCAAAACCTCCCCACCACCCCAATCCCGGATTGAACAGATAAAGATAAAAAAATGTCCCATCCGTGGCTACAAGAATTTTATCATCAAGGAAAGCGAAAATAAAAAGACAAAAACTGTCTTGGTCTCCCCGGACTTAGCCACCTGTGATGATTGCTTAAACGAGCTTTTCGACCCTAAAGACCGGCGGTTTGAATATCCTTTTTTGAATTGCACCAACTGCGGACCGAGATTGAGCATCATAAAAGAAGTCCCCTATGACCGGGATAAAACCACCATGTCCGTATTCCGGATGTGCCCGGAGTGTGAACGGGAGTATCATGATCCGGAGAACCGGAGATTTCATGCCCAGCCCAACGCTTGTCCCGTTTGCGGACCTAAATTAACCCTGATGGATAAAAAGAAGAATGTACTCAACACCACTGATCCGGTGGCTTACACCATCAGACTTCTTGAGCAAGGCAGAATAGTGGCCATCAAAGGGATCGGAGGCTATCACTTGGCGGTTGACGCCTTCAACCCGGTGGCGGTATCAAACTTGAGAAAAAGAAAATACCGGGAGGACAAACCTTTTGCCCTGATGGCTAAAGACATAAAGGTCATTCAGAATTTCTGTTATGTAAATCCCTGGGAAAAGAAGCTGTTGCAATCTGTTGCCCGCCCCATTCTGCTTTTGAGAAAGAAGGATTCCCAACTGATTGCACCGGAAGTCGCACCCCTTCAAAAAAGTTGGGGAGTGATGCTCCCTTACACCCCTTTGCACCACCTCTTGCTCTCCGCATCCGATCTGGTCTTAGTCATGACCTCCGGCAATCAGTCGGATGAACCTATAGTTTTCGAAGATGACGATGCTTTTCAAAGATTGAAAGATATCGCCGATTATTTTCTTTTTCACAACCGCAAGATTCACCGGCGGTGCGATGATTCGGTGACCCGGGTCTGGAAGGGAAAGGAGATGCTCCTAAGGCGAGCCCGGGGATACGTCCCTCAGCCCATAAAGGTCGCTTCGAATTTCCGAAAGCATATCTTAGCCACAGGGTCTCAGCTCAAGAACACTTTCTGTTTGGCTCGGGACAATTTTGCATTTTTAAGCACTCACATCGGTGATTTAGAGAATTTCGAAACTTTGGATTTCTATGCAAAAGAAATCGAGAGGTTCAAAAAGCTCTGTTCAGTAAAACCCGAAATTTACGCCTACGATTTGCATCCGGAATATCTCTCCACCAAATATGTATTATCATTGCGAAATGTCCAAAGAATTCCGATTCAACATCACCATTCTCATATCGCCAGCTGTATGGCGGAAAACAAGATTAACCAGAAAGTCATCGGCGTGGCATTCGATGGGACAGGATACGGAGAGGATCAAGCCATCTGGGGTGGGGAATTTCTCATAGCAGATTTCAAGGAATTCAAAAGGGTGGCTCATCTAAAATACATACCCATGCCCGGTGGAGAAATGGCCGTCAAACACCCCTGGAGAATGGCAGCTTCATATCTTTTTACCTGTTATGGGGAAGATTTTACGAAACTTGACCTGGAATTTATCAAAAATTTAGATCGGGATAAATGGAATACCATAAGGAAGATATTGGAACAAAAGATTAACCTTTTCCCCACCTCCAGTCTGGGGAGGTTTTTTGACGGGATCTCGGTCTTATTGAATTGGAGAGAGACCACCAACTATGAGGGTCAGCCCGCGATAGAACTTGAAACCTGGGCAGATGAAAACGAAAAAGGGAAATATTCCTTTGAGATCACCGGGGAAAATGGTATATTGATCCTCCACCCGGAGCTGGTAATCAAAGGGGTGGTGGAGGATCTGTGCCGGAAAAAGAGGAAATCGGAAATTGCCGCAAAATTCCATAACACTATAGCGCAAATGACCCGTGACGTTTGTTTAAAACTGAGAAGAGAACATGATCTTAATCTGGTCTGCCTCTCCGGCGGCGTTTTCCAGAACCGGTTTCTTTTGAACCGAACCTTCCGGTTTTTGGCACAAAGCAAATTTAAAGTTTACACTCATCATCGGGTTCCACCCAATGATGGTGGTATCTCCCTGGGGCAGGCGGTGATTGCCAATCAGAGGATTTAATATGTGTCTGGGAGTTCCAGTAAAAGTTGTCCAAAGAGAGGGAAAAGAGGGAATAGGGGAGTTTAAGGGGGTGAAAAGGAACATCAGCTTTGCCCTCTTGGATGACGCAAAAGTGGGGGATTACGTAATTTTGCATGCCGGATTTGCGATTCAAAAACTGGATAAAAAGGAAGCCGAAAAGACTTTGGAGCTGTTTGAAGAGCTGGCAAAGCTGGAAGATGAATAAGAACTTTTTTGATGAGTTTTCCGATTCGAAAAAAACCGGGACATTGACCCGGAGGATCAGGCAGATCGCCAGAGATATTACCGAAGAAGTGATCCTGATGGAGGTGTGCGGAACTCATACCGTGGCCATCTTCAAATCCGGGATAAAAAGCATGCTGCCGGATAACGTCAAGTTGATCTCGGGACCAGGCTGTCCGGTATGCGTAACCCCCAATCCCTATTTAGACCGGGCCATCGCTTTATCCCGGCTGGATAATATTATCATCGCCACCTTTGGCGATATGATGAAAGTCCCCGGCTCATCCTCCTCTTTGGAAAAAGAGAAAACCAAGGGGGGCGACATCCGGATGGTCTATTCCACTCTGGACGCCTTGAAGATTGCCCAAAACAATTCCGACAAAAAAGTGGTTTTTTTGGGGGTCGGTTTTGAGACTACCGCACCCACTGTGGCTTTTGCTTTGAAGGAAGCTAAAGATAAAAACATCAGAAATTTCCTGGTCCTGTCCGCTCACAAGTTAATCCCTCCCGCGTTGAGATTTTTGGCTCAATCCGCTGATCTGAAAGTTAACGGATTCATCTGTCCGGGGCACGTGAGCACCATAATCGGAGCCAAACCGTATGATTTTTTGGCGGATGATTTCAATATTCCCTGTGTGATTTCCGGATTTGAGCCGGTCGATTTATTCCAATCTCTGTTTTTGTTATTGACCCAATTAAAGAGGGGGAATGCCAAGGTGGAGAACCAGTATTTCCGGGCAGTGAAAAGAGAGGGAAATCCAATGGCTTTAAATTTAATAGACGAGGTCTTTCAAAAAGAGGACTCGCTCTGGAGGGGAATAGGTGTCATTCCCCAATCGGGATTGGCGCTTAAGGAGGAATACAAAGAATTTGATGCCGAAAAGAGAATACCGGTGTTGGTGGAGAAAAGCCGGGAGCCGAAAGGCTGTCTTTGCGGTCTGGTAATCGAAGGAAAAAAATCTCCTGTGGAATGCTCCTATTATGCTGACCAATGCACCCCCCAGTCTCCGATCGGACCGTGCATGGTCTCGTCCGAAGGCTCCTGTCAAGCATACTTCAAGTATGGACAAGTAATTGAAAGGGTCCAGGGTCCAGAAAAGAAGGAAAAAGGATAATGGAAGAAGGAAGATAAAACCGATAACGGATGACTGATGATGAATTACGGATTGAAGCAAAAACCCCTCCTCTTGTGGGAGATTCGTATGAATGCTTCGCAGGGTTAGGGGCTGTTAAAAAAGTGTCTAGCGAGGATAGTTTGAAAAAAATGATTTTCGTAGGGACAGCCCTTCCCTTCAACTTTATCCTTCGACAGGCTCAGGGTGATGAGCGAAGTCGAACCACTCAGTGACGGTGAGCCTGTCGAACCGTGTAGCTGTCCTTCTTAGAGTTAGGACAGGGATTCATCCTGAAGGATTCATCCTGAAGGACAAGCCCTGTCCCTACACTTTATCTGTTCTCCAAAATGACTTTTTCAACAGTCCCGTTAGAGTGAGGGAAAACAAATAAATACAGAGTTCAAAAGATGCGAAAGATGAATAGATACGATAAACCAGATGAAAAGATCGGACTCTCTCACGGTGCCGGGGGAAAGCTTTCTTTGGAGTTGATCTCCAGCCTGTTTAAAGAAAACTTCAAGAACAAAATCTTAAACCGGCTGGAGGATTCAGCGGTCCTCGATCTGAACGGACAAAAGGTGGCTTTCACCACCGATTCCTACGTCATCCAGCCCATCTTTTTCCCCGGAGGAGACATTGGTAAATTAGCAGTTTGCGGAACCATAAACGATCTGGCGGTTATGGGAGCAAAGCCACAGGCGCTTTCCTGTTCCATGATCATAGAGGAAGGATTGGATAAATCCATTTTGCAGAAGATCGTTTGGTCCATGCGGAAAACAGCCCAAGCTGCCAGGGTACCAATTGTGACCGGGGATACCAAAGTGGTGGAAAAAGGAAGCGCCGACAAAATCTACATCAATACCTCAGGAATTGGACTGGTCACAAAAGGGATGGATTTGGGCAAAGAGAAGATAAAAGTCGGGGATAAGATCATAATCAGCGGAACCATCGGTGATCACGCCACCGCAGTTTTGTCTGCCCGGGCGGGTTTGGAATTTAAGACCAAGGTAAAAAGCGATTGTGCTTTTCTTTCGGATTTGATCGGCTCCATTCTAAGATTCAAAGGCAAGATAAGATTCATGCGAGATCCCACCCGCGGAGGTTTAGCGTCAGTATTAAATGAGATGGTCGGGGGAACTGACGGGGGAGCGCTTTTGGATGAGGAGAAGATTCCGGTCAAAGATGAGGTCACCGGATTCAGTGAGCTTTTGGGTTACGATCCGCTTTATCTGGCTAATGAGGGGAAAGTGATAATCGTAACTGCACCAGAGATGGCGGGAAAAGTTGTGAGCATTCTGCGGAGAAATCCCAAAGGCAAGGATGCAGAAATCATCGGAGAGATAACCGGCAAATTCAAAGGTATGGTGGGCTTGAAAACCAAGTTCGGCGGGACCAGAGTGGTAGACCTGCTGGCCGGGGAGCAGTTTCCCCGAATTTGCTGAAGGAATAATTATGCACGAGATGGCCATAGCAGAGGGGATCATCAAAGTCATTGAAGAAAAACTAAAGGAACAAGATCCAAAAGCAGAAGTGAGAAAGGTTCATCTTAAAATCGGAAAGCTCACCTGCGTGGAACCGGAGGCTTTAAGGTTGTCATTTGAAATTCTCTCCCGGGAAACTCCCCTTCAAAAAGCATCCCTTTTGATAAAATCTATTCCCATCACCGGAAAATGCAAAGATTGCCGGAAAAACTTGAAATTAAACCAATTGGATTTCGCCTGTCCCTTTTGCGGTTCCTTTAGAATAGAAATAAAAACCGGCAGAGAACTGTTCATAGAATCAATAGAAATCAAATAGAATAAACGGTCCAGACTGAAGGAGGGAAGATGAAGAAGATTACGGTATTGACCGATTTGCTGGAAGCCAACGATGTCATAGCTTCAGAGAACAGAAAAACTTTTAACAAGAACAGAATTCTGGTATTGAATTTATTAAGTTCCCCGGGTGCGGGGAAGACTTTGGTCCTGGAGAAGACCATTGAAAAGCTGGGGAAGGAGTTTCGCTTTGCCGTGATCGAAGGGGACGTTGCCACCTCCAATGATGCGAAAAGGCTGGTCAAATATAAAATCCCGGTGGTTCAGATCACCACGGAGACCTTTGGCGGTGCTTGTCATCTGGATGCCAACATGGTCAAAAAAGCCATGGAGAAGATAGATCTGTCCAGTGTCGATATTTTGTGTATTGAAAATATCGGGAATTTAATCTGTCCGGCTGAATTCGATTTGGGCGAGGACAAAAAAGTCATCGTCTTAAGCTTAACCGAAGGGGAGGACAAACCGAGCAAATATCCGGTGGTTTTTAGAACCTCCGATCTGTTGCTGGTGAACAAGATGGATCTTTGGTCTTACCTGGACATAAATTTGAATCTGCTCATGCGAAATACCAAAAAGATCAATCCAAAACTTCCCACCATTAAACTCTCAGCCAAAACAGAAGAGGGTTTCAAAAGCTGGCTGGATTGGTTGAGAAAACAATACCAACAGAAGAACAAAAACTAACGAAAATGCCATGGTTGTAGTCAGACAAAAAAGAGAACCCATCGCTTACTAACCTTTCCCTCCAATAGGAAAGATCGATGCGTTAGAAGAAAGGAAAAAGAACCATGATACCCCGGGAAATGCTGATTCTTGGTGCCACCGCTGCTTCCATAGGTTTCTTTCATACCCTGTTCGGTCCTGATCATTACCTCCCGTTTATCGTGATGTCCCAGGCAAGGAGATGGACTTTGCTTAAGACCATGGGAACTACTTTTTTATGCGGTCTGGGTCACATCGGAAGTTCCGTCTTGTTGGGCACCATCGGCATCGCTTTGGGGACTGCGGTTTTCAAATTGGAAGCTTTGGAATCGTTTCGGGGCAATATTGCCGCCTGGGCGTTGATAGTCTTCGGGCTGCTCTATTTCGTCTGGGGAATGCGTCGAGCGATTAGGAATCGACCGCACCGGCATCTTCACGTTCACCCGAACGGCACCGCCCACCAGCATACTCATATTCATTCAGAAGAACATCTGCATGTTCACAATCAGGAGGAAAAAATCAATATCACCCCCTGGATACTCTTTACCATATTTGTCCTGGGACCATGCGAACCTTTAATCCCCCTGGTAATGTATCCCGCCGCACAAAAAAGTCTGGGTGGTTTGGTGCTGGTTACCACCGTCTTCGGTGGGGTTACCATTACCACCATGATGAGCATAGTTTTGGTTTCCACCCTGGGGATAAACTTATTACCGATGAAAAAACTGGAACGCTATACCCATGCTTTGGCTGGGGGAGCCATTTTTGTGTGTGGGATAACCATAGTCTTCCTCGGTTTGTAGAAATATTTTTGTCTGATCGAACTGCTCACCCCAAGATTTTTCTTCCTCCCCGTTCCCTGAATTATAATCTTGGTTTCCGACCCATTGCTCTTGGATTTTGGCTTCGGTTTTCTCAAGTCCGGTCCCTTCTTTCGCCAAAGTTGTTCGAAATCCGGTTGGGGAAACCGATTTTAGTATCGTTAATTGGAGTTGGTTAACGGATGTCCGATTTTTTCCCGCTTCGATCGACGACGCACGAGCTTCGATACGAACCTTATGGATCCTCGAATTTGAGTTCTGTGGATAGATTCGGACATCGCAACCGATAAACGATACACGCGGTTTTCTTGTCCTTGGACGCTTGACCCCTCGAATCCTTTCCGCCAAAGGCGGGAGAATCCTTTTTAGCAACTCTTTCGGAGAAGAACCTAATTTTTAGATAGACTGGGACGGAGTCGGGGATTTGATAAATAAGATTTTCCCAAGGGACCTTCGGAAAATTAGTTGACAATGTTTGATATATGAGTTAAAATTAATCTGGGTTCAAACCATCCCAGACGGGTTTTCGACTTCTCGAGAGGATATTATGCTCAAAGTTCTAATCAACCAATACAAAAGGCAAGACGTCTTTCGGTGTTCACATAAGGCGCACTTTCGCTTTGAAAAGAACGTATCGGTGTATCACGTCTTGAAGGAGAAAAATTGCTTTCCCCAAGGATGCATATGGTTTCTGTGGAAGTGCACGCTATTGAACAAAGGTCAATCCTGTCCCAAAAAGTATCAACACGTGGGAAGGGGCTGTTTCTCCTGTAAGAATTATTTTGAGGAGAAGATAATCTATCAACCCGATATCATGTTGAATCCGGTGGAGTATAAAAAATTCAAAAGTGATCTGGAAGAATTTGAGGAGTGGCTGGAGAAAGTTAGGGGGAAATGGGTGGAGTTCTCTGGAACGGTCAACTCGGTTAAACCTCATTTCAGAAAGATCGGATATGGTGTGAAAGAAGTTTTGAATTTCCCCGGTTTTTTGATTAGTTTCAAGGAAGGATATTTAGACCGGGTCTTTTTCAAAGATCATATCTTTGTTACTATCAGCAGGAAAACTCAGCAAAATTTAAAATTTGCCAGTGGAGACGAAGTTGAATTCAAAGCCCGGCTAATGACTGACAAAGGAAGGATAGTTTTGGAAAAGATCAAGTATGTGGAGTTTCTCCATAAAGAAGAGGAGACATCTTGGAGCTTAAGTCAAGCTCTGGTGGCAAAGAACACCGGAACGGAGTTTGACTGTCAGCCTGAAAGGTGCATGTTGTGTGAGAATGGGTCTCTTGTGGATGTAGTTGAAAAGACAGGTAATAATTCTAGCATCAAAAGACATCTCTTCTGTTTAGCGGGAATCGATGACCCGGAAGTTTGCGTGTATCATCTAGCAAAGAAGATAAAGGAATATAAACGACCTGAGTGTTCATCTTGAAAGGGTGAATTCTTTTTGTTCGGGCAGGGGCTAGACCCCCACCCGAACGTAGAGCAAAAGATTCACCTTGATCGCCTCTCCCCCTAGCTCCCCCTCTCCATTTCATGGAGAGGGGGACTAAGGGGGTGAGGTTATCTTTCGGTTCGAATAGCGATAGAGAAAAGAGCTAAATTCCATCATGACTGATTATTTCCCCCCAGAGCTGATCGATCAGATCAGGGACGCTACGGACATTGTGGATCTGATCTCACAATACGTTCCCTTGAAAAAAAAGGGGAAAAACTATCTGGGCTTATGTCCTTTTCATGCGGAAAAAGGTCCCTCCTTCAACGTGAGTCCAGATAAACAGATGTATTATTGTTTTGGCTGTGGTGAGGGAGGAAATGCCATCAGCTTTTTGATGAAACACGAAAAACTGAGCTTTCCCGAATCAGTTAAGCTTCTGGCGAGAAGGGCGAATATTCCTTTGCCTAAAAGAGCCGTGGATAAGCAAAAAGCTGAAACGCTGGACAAGCTGTATTATGCCAATCAGGCGGCAAATGAATATTTCGTCAAGAATTATTATAGGGAAACTCCGGGGAAAGGCGCACGGCAGTATTTGAAGAAGAGAGGGTTCAATTACGATACTTTGAAATTATTCTCATTAGGCTTTGCTCCACCGGATTGGGAGGGGTTGATAAGATTTGCTCAAACAAAGGGGATAGAGCCAGAAGTATTGAGCCAAGCCGGATTGGCAGTTGCCAGAGCAGAAGACTCCGGATTTTACGATCGCTTTAGAAACAGAATTACTTTTCCCATCTTCAGCCTGTCCGAAAAGATCGTCGGTTTCGGAGGCAGGGTTCTGGATGATAAAGACGAGCCTAAGTATCTGAATTCACCGGAGACGCCGATTTATCAAAAAGGGAAGATACTTTATGGCTTACATCTCTCCAAAGACGAGATCAGGCAAAAGAATAGCGCAATCTTGGTGGAGGGATATGTCGATTTTATCACTTTGTATCAGTCGGGGATAAAGAATGTGGTCGCCTCTTCCGGCACTGCCTTCACCTCTGATCAAGCCCGGCTTTTATCCCGATACGCTGAAAAAGTATATCTTTTCTTTGATGCCGATTCCGCCGGTAAATCCGCCACCTTCCGCAGTGTGGATCTGCTTTTCAGCGAAGGGCTCGAGGTTTTGGTGGTGAGTCTGGAAGAGGGCGATCCAGATTCATACGTGCGGAAATTTGGAAAAGAGGCAGTGGAGCAGAAAATCCAGCAAGCCCGGTCTTTCATAGATTTCAAATATGAGTCTTTGGGAAAAGATTTCAGCCAGCTTTCCCTCAAAGAACAGGAAATGGTAATCCGTGATTTAGCTGAAACCGCTAAAAGAATCACCGATGACCTCAGAAGAAATCTTTTCATTAAGAAAATCGCCGAGACGTTTAAAATTGACGAAGCACCTATTTTAAGGTTAATGGGGAAGAAAATGTCCTCCCCAGTCCGCGGTCCTTCGACTTCACTCAGGACAAGTCCACAGTCCACTGCAAGCAAACCTCCGAACGGAACTATTATAAGTGGAGCGGAGAAAATCGAAAGGGGAGTTTTGAGGCTTTTGATGGAAGATCATAAACTCTTAAAGACAATCGCCGGAAAGTTAGATACCCAGGATTTCTCTACTTCTGAGCATAAGGAGATATTCGAGCTTATTAAAGCTGAAAAAAAAACCTCTCCGGCGGGACTAATAGACAAGACCGAGAAAGAGAAAATAAAAGAGCTTATTGTCCAGATCGCCAGCATCGATTTAGGTCCTGCTGATCCGTCTCTTCTTCTGTCTGACCATCTTAAGGCATTGAAAAAACTTAAGATGGAGAAAAGAATGAAGGCAAAGAAGGAGGAGATAAGACAAGCAGAGCAAATGGGTGATGCGAAAACTGCTGATAAATTAACCAGAGAGTTTGAGACGCTGAAAAAGAATATGTAAGGATCAATTCACAAATAGTCACTCGTTCGGGTAAGGATACACATTGTTCGGGCGGGGGTTTAACCCCCGCCCGAACTAAGAAGAAAAAGAATCTGTAGGGACAACTCAAGAGTTGCTCCTACACTTTATCCGTTAGCAACTCTTTTGTAGAAGACACAAAAAATTACGCAAAGGAGATTTCCATGCGAATTGCCATATATCCGGGAAGTTTCGATCCCATAACCAACGGTCATCTGGATTTAATTCATCGGGGGCTTTTGCTTTTTGACCAGTTGGTGATAGCCATCGCAGACAATCCCAACAAACAACCTTTTTTCTCCGGTGAAGAGAGATTGGAGATGGTCAAATCAACCATCGAAGGACAAAAAAGGGTGGAAGTTTTGCTTTTCGGGGGGCTTTTAGCCAACTTGGCTAAAGAGCGCAATGCTTGTGCCATTATCCGGGGGGTGAGAGCAGTTTCAGATTTCGAGTTTGAGTTCCAATTAGCTTTAATGAACAGAAAATTAGCTCCCCAGACGGAAACGGTCTTTTTGATCCCTTCGGAGAAATATACCTTTCTTAGCTCTAATCTGATTAAAGACATCTCCCGTTTTAACGGAGACATAACTAACTACGTTCCGGAGATGGTGGAAAGAAGGCTGAAAGAGAAATTTGGGTTTTCGTGAGGTTACTCTAAGAAACCCTGTAAAGGATTTTAAACAATAAGGGTCATCTCACGGGAGGGGCAATCAAAAACAAATTGCAGAATGCAGATTGGAAATTGCAAATTGCAAAATTATCCTCAAGATTCATAGGACAATTCAAAATCCAAAATTAATGAATTAAAAGATGAGGTGATCTTTGTCTCTGCAGGATGACTTGAAAATGGCCTCGCCTGCCAAAGACGAGGCTTTGTTTCTCTCGCAGTGACATGATAAACTCATTTACGCAACAAGCCACTAACCCCAAGCCACAAGCTATTAGCCTCTATACTCCCAGCTCTTTCCTCAATACTTCCTCTGCTAAAAGCGCATCTTTCATCCGGATTATACAGGAAATGGAGTTGGTGGAGCTGCACACCGCATCTACGTTGATGTTAGCCAGGGAGAGAGCGGCAAACACTTTAGCTCCAATGCCTGGCGTTTTGGATAGCGCTGAGTATGTGACCGATAAAATTGCGATGTTTTGATCCACCAATAGATCCTCTGCTTCGATCTCCTCCTTTATCTTTTTCAATTTGAGAATGGAGGGATTTAAATGATTTTTGGATACCACCAGAATAATATCCTGTTTCTTTTCCAGTCCGGAAGTGCTGGAAACCAGCTCCACGTTGATATCGTAAGACCATAAGGCTCCGAACACCTGTGCACCTATGCCCGGACGATCCGGTGCAGACTTCAAAGTGATCTTTGCCACATCGGTTTTGCTGGTGATGACAAATTCAGACATGTGAGAATCTCCTTCTTATCGGGGTTGGCGAGCATAACCTCTTAGTCTTAATCATAAGAAAAAGTATTTTGCAATAATGTCAATCTATTTTTATAAGAACCTCCGAAAAAGTCAACCTAAAAGACAGAGTCCACGACTTGTTGTAATTATTTATTGCCACGACCTTTAGGGGCTGTTGAAAAAGTGGTTTGGGAGTGCAAAAGCTTGCTTTTGCGGTTTTTTTGAAAAGAAAATACTTTTGTATTTCAACAACTTAACTTTTGAGAAAACCGCGTCAGCAAGCTGACGCACTCCAATTCGGGGTTTTTCAACTGTCCCTTTAGGTCGTGGGATGAAGTGAAGATCTCCCACACTCACTTGGGCTTTAGCCCACAGAACCGTATCTTTTTTTGACAAAATTATACTTGATAAAACTTAAATATTGAGCTATTATGGAAAGAGAAGATTAAAAGGAGTGAGTATGAGGAGAAAGAGGATCGGAGTTCTAACCGGAGGAGGGGATTGCCCCGGATTGAATCCCGCTATTCGAGCAGTTGCTAAAACTGCTTTCCATTGCTACGAAACGGAAGTGATCGGCATCCTGGATGGATTTGAGGGATTGATCAAGAACCGGACTAAAAAGCTGATCTGGGAGGACGTCTCTGGAATCTTGACATTAGGTGGAACCATTTTGGGCACGTCCAATACCGCCAATCCCTTTGCCTATGGAGAGGAAAAGAAGGACGTTTCCAAAGCGGTTTTAAAAAACTTCGGTGATCTAAAGCTGGATGCTTTGATTTGTATCGGAGGAGACGGAACTTTCCATATAGCTCAAAGATTGCATGAATTAGAAATCCCCATCGTGGGGATACCCAAGACCATAGATAACGACGTAGGAGCAACCGACTTCACCTTAGGCTTCGACTCTGCCGTAGCGGTTGCCACTGAGTCCATTGACAACGTCCATAGCACGGCTGAATCTCACCACCGAGTGATGATAGTCGAGGTAATGGGAAGGTATACCGGCTGGTTAGCTCTTTATGCCGGAGTAACCGGAGGAGGGGACGTTATTTTAATCCCGGAAATCCCCTTTGACATTCAGAAGGTCTGTCACGAATTGAAAAAAAGGAGTAAACTGGGAAAAAGGTTCAGCATCGTGGTAGTGGCGGAAGGGGTTAGACTTCAGGATTCGAAATTAGTTATTGAAAGAAGGGTAAAAGGTAGTCCCGATCCCATCCGGCTGGGGGGGGTGAGTTATCGTATCGCTGAACAAATCGAGAGAATAACCCATCTCGAGACCAGGGTCATCATCTTGGGACATCTCCAGAGAGGAGGAAAGCCGACCAACTTCGACCGGATACTGGCTACCCAATTCGGCAATAAAGCGGTAGATTTGGTCATGGAGGAAAAATTCGGTTATATGACCAGCTTGCAATGTGGTAATATCGTTTCGGTTCCCATTCAATCCGGCATTACCACATTGAAAAAAGTGCCCCTGGATTATCCTTTAATTCAAGCCGCCCGAGCGGTGGGGACATGCTTTGGAGACTGAAACAGGAAACCACAACGGTTGCCTTTTGAGATGAAAAATCGAATCACTAATTTCATTATAATGATTATAAAATCTATAGTTGCTCGATTGTGGTCTTCAACCGAATGAACCAACATGCAGATTAAGGTCCAGTTCTTAGCCACTTTAGTGGCGCAAGCTTTACCTGACTAAAGCACGATTTCTGTGTCTTGAGATCGGTTAGAACAACATATAATTACAAGAGATGTCAAGCTAAACAGTTATCGAGCCCACTTAAGCCCAATAAATTAGGCAACAATAAACCTCTCTTTTGGTGGGGCAATAAAAGGAGTGTGATATAAATGGCAAAGAATCCGAAGTTTGAGGAGGTCCCGATAGATAAACTCAGATGGCGGTGTCCAGAGGAAAAACTGAATCTATCCACCACCAACGACGTGGAATCGTGTGATTGGATCATAGGACAGGATCGGGCAGTGAAGGCGATCAAACTGGGATTGGACATTGATGCCGTGGGATATAATATCTTTATCGCCGGGTTCGTGGGAACCGGAAGGATGACCACGATCAAACATCTTTTAGAAAAACTGGAAAAAGAGGGGAAGATTCCCAACGACATGTGTTATGTATACAACTTCAAGGATCCAGACGTGCCCAGAATTATAAGTCTTCCTGCAGGTCAGGGAAAACTTTTAAAAAAGGATTTAGATGATCTCATATTATCGCTCAAAAAAAACATCCCCTCCGTGTTTGAAAGTGACGCTTATAAAGCCCGACGAGACGAATTTACCAAAGAATCGGAAGAGGGGCAAAAAGCGATCTTAGAGGAATTTGAAGAACAGGTGAGAAAAGAGGGTTTTACTTTGGTGCAGCTTCAAATGGGTCCTTATGTCAAGCCGGACGTTCAGCCTCTGATAGAGGGCAAGCCTGCCAGCTTGGCGAAATTAGAAAAGATGGTTCGGGAAAAGAAGTTCTCTTTAGAGGAATTCAACCTGCTTAAGGCTAAGTATGAAGCCTTAGCCAAGCTGATGGAGGACGTTTTTAAAGAGGGTAGAGAGATCGTTAAGGAGTTAGAAAAGGCTTTAGATTCCTTAGATAGGGAGATGATCGTTCCTCTGATAAGCGGGATGATCAAGGAGATAAAAGCCAAATACCAAAACGAAAAATTGCACAGTTATTTAGATGAAGTGCAGGAGAGCCTAATCAATAATTTGGACCGGTTCAAGCCGACTAGGGAGAAGCCTCCGGAAATACCCATACCCGGATTGCCGTCTTTCAAATACGAAGACGAGTTCTTGGAATATCAGGTGAACGTGATCGTGGACAACTCCGAGACCAAAACTTCTCCCATAATCATCGAAACCACCCCCTCCTACCGGAATCTATTTGGCACCGTGGAAAGGACAGCAGAGCGAGGTGGTTTATGGAGGACCGATTTCACTAAGATCAAAGCTGGCTCTTATGTCAAGGCAAATGGCGGCTATCTGGTTTTAAGCGCATTGGATGTCTTGCTCGAAGCTGGATCATGGCAGGCTCTCAAGCGGGCTTTGAAATACAGTCAGGTGGAGATCCAATCCTACGATCCTTTTTATATCCTGGGCGCTTCGGGGATGAAACCAGAGCCGATCGAAACCAAGGTAAACGTGGTGATGATCGGGGACAACTACCTTTACTATCTGCTTTATCAAGCAGACGATGATTTCAAGAAGATCTTCAAGATAAAGGCGGAGTTCGATTCGGTTATGTCCAAGGATGATCAGAGCATGCATGAATATGCCTGCTTCATAAAGAAGATTTGCGAAGAAAACAAGCTTCTATCGTTTGACAAAAGTGGCGTAGGTGCTGTGGTGGAGTTCGGGGTGAGGGTGGCAGGAAACCAGAAAAAGCTCACCACCCGGTTTACGGTGATCGCCGATTTGATCATAGAAGCAAGTTACTGGGCGAAGAATGCAGACAGCAAGATAGTTAAACGGGAACACGTGGAAAAAGCCTTAGAGGAATGGATCAAGAGAGTGGGTTTGCCCGAAGATAAAATCCAGGAGATGATCGAGGATGGAATCATCATGATCGATACAGAAGGCGAAGTGGTGGGACAGATCAACGGGCTTTCCGTTTACAGCTTAGGTGAATATGCATTCGGCAAGCCTACCCGCATCACTGCTCGAACCTCAATGGGAAGGGGCGGTGTGATAAATATAGAAAGAGAAGCAGATCTGTCCGGACGCACTCACAACAAAGGGGTGCTGATCTTGAGTGGTTACCTCACCGGGAAATATGCTCAAGACAAACCATTGACTTCCTCAGCCAGCATCTGTTTTGAGCAATCATATTCCGGAGTGGAAGGTGACAGCGCCTCCTCCACCGAAGTGTATGCCATTCTCTCCAGCTTATCCGGGCTTCCCCTAAGACAGGATATTGCGGTCACCGGCTCCATAAATCAAAAAGGAGATATCCAGCCCATTGGTGGAGTGAACGAGAAGATAGAAGGCTTTTTTGAAGTGTGTAAAGCCAAGGGTTTGACCGGCACTCAGGGGGTGATGATACCTCATCAAAACGTGCAGGATCTGATGCTGAAAACCGAAATAGTGGAGTCGGTTAAAGATGGGAAATTTCGCATCCATCCAATAAAGACTATCGACCAAGGGATTGAAATTCTGACCGGAGTTAGAGCGGGAGAAAGAAAAGAGGATGGCACTTTCGAGGAGGGAAGCGTAAATTATTTAGTGGACAAACAACTGCGACACTACGCCGAAACCTGGAAAAGTTTTGGTGCGGAAGAAGTCAAAAAAGAAAAATAAATGAATATTCATATCTCCAATTGCGATGGGGATTAGATAAAGCACAACTCAAAATAAATGTTGCTGTCAGTCATATCGCTGTTGACAAGAAAGGCTAACTGGTAAACTCTTAACGAGAAAGAAGGAGGTGTAAACATGAATTGGAAAGTATTTGCAGGGACACTAATCTTTGCTTTTCTGGCATTTGGATTAGTGTTTGCATCCGGGGAGAAGGTTCCCTGCTGGAGCATCAATGCTGGAGGGAACGTCTACTCATCTTCCACCAATTACAAACTCTGTGGCTCGTTCGCTCAATCCGTAGCGGGGAAAGATAGCAGCGGAAGTGTTCAATATAACTATGCTGGTTTCTGGAATCCCTGGATAAGGAATACGGCATCAGACGTAAAGAGGGAGGAAACATCGAATTTGCCTGAGGATTTCAGCTTGTCCCAAAACTATCCTAATCCCTTCAATCCTTCCACCGTGATTGAATACTCTTTGCCCCAATCCGCGCATGTGACCATCGAAATCTATAACCTTTTGGGACAGAAGGTCAATATTTTAGTGGATGAAGATCAAAAAGTTGGCTCTTATCGATTGGATTGGGATGGCAAAGATAAGCAAGGGAATGAGCTGGCTAGTGGAGTTTATTTCTATCGAATCAAAGCAGGAGGTTTTGTAAAGTGTAAGAAGATGACCATGCTGAAATAATTCATTCTATGCTTCATATTAATACAAACGCATTGAATGAAATGTCATGGCGAGGAGCGGTTAGACGACCGCCCCCAGACGGGCGCGTCTGCTCGTCTGGGTGAAGCCCTGCATCGGACTGGTGCAGGGCGAAGCGACGAAGCAATCCCTTGAGATCTCCTCGCACCTTTCCATCCAAGTCGGATTTACCCTTGGAATGACAGTCGCTCACAAAGACAATGTAAGCTCTTCTATTACGTTTGCTATAGTTCCATTCAGTAGAACCGGCAGCGATCCTAAGTAGAGCTACCCGACTGCCTGCTATGTAACCAAAGATGTTAACTCTTAAACCAAAAGGAGTTTTTATGAGCCGCTTGATTTTTGTTTTGGGTTTAATCTTCTCAGTTTTTCTGGTCAGTTTAGTTTTCGCGGGGATTCCGAAGCTGATTAATTATCAAGGGATGTTGACCCAGTCGGATGGCAAGACTCCGGTTACCAATGCAAACTACCCCATTCTATTCAGCATCTACAATATTTCTTCCGGAGGAAGCTCTTTATGGTCTCATACTTATAATGTTGCGGTCACCAATGGATTGTTTAACGTCATTTTGGGGGATAGTGGTGCTCCGATAAATCTGTCGTTTGACGTGGATTATTGGCTGGAGCTGAAGGTGGGTGCTGATCCGCCTTTGTCACCCCGAATTAAGCTTACCAGCGTGGGATATGCTTACCGTGCTTCCATTGCGGACAGCGCCATGGTGGCGGTATCTGCACCAACCGGCGGTGGATGGACCGATGATGGAAAAGCGGTTAGATTGACAAATTCCTCTGACTCTGTTGGCATCGGGACGACAAACCCCCAAAGCAAACTGCACATATCTGGAGGAGATATTAGGATGGACTATGGTAGTAATATACGCATGATTCAAGGAAATGGGTATCACTCAGAGATTTTTAGGTTTGACAACGACCTTCAGTTCTGCAATTTTGCCACGGGGTATATAGACTTTCGCACAGATACCTCACCCAATATCGCGACTTCTAGACTATATATCGCTAATAATGGCAAAATTGGTATCGGGACGATAAATCCCAATGAGGAAATGGAAATTTACAGGGACCAGGATAATTGGACCAACCTGAGGCTCACCAATCCCAGTGGTGGGACCGATGCTGGTAGCGCTATCTATTTTTACGAAGGAGGATGTCGAGCTTACATTGCAGCTGCTAATTCGGGGAACACAGACGCCCTTGGAGGGCCCGGCAGCCTCGCTATCCAGACCTATGATGGTCCAATTCACATTCGGACCAACTTCGACCATCCTGTGTCTATTCTGCCTTATGGTGGCAATGTGGGCATCGGGACTACTGATCCGAGTCGTAAGTTACATATAGTCGGCGTCGGTCCAAGGATCTTAATTGAAGCCAGTTCCGGGAATCCAGAAGTCAACTTTCAAGGTGCTGGTGACACTGGTGCACAGAGGTGGGCTTTATATAAAGAGACAATCAGCGGCGACTTACGATTCTACCAAAATGGCGACAAGGTGACCATTCAAAACAGTACGGGCAATGTGGGCATCGGGACGACGAGTCCGGGAAGCTACCTATTGGCAGTCAACGGTACTGCGGCTAAACCGGGGGGAGGCAGTTGGTCCACCTTCTCAGACGAGCGGCTCAAAGACGTTCGTGCGAATTACGAATACGGATTGTCGGAGATCAGCCAGCTTAAGCCGGTTCGCTATCGATATCAAGAAGGCAACGCATTAGGTTTGCCGTCGGATCAAGAGTTTGTGGGTTTGGTTGCTCAGGAGGTAGAGAAGGTCATTCCAGATGCCGTGAAGAAGAATGACAAAGGATACTTGATGGTGAATAATGATCCTATCATATGGGCGATGCTGAACGCCATAAAAGAGCTAAAAGCGGAGAACGAGGAGTTGAAGAAGAGGATTGAGGCGTTAGAAAGTAAATAATGATAGGGAGTTAAGGCGTAAGCCTTTTAATAAAATCCTGACGGATTCATCCTGATCCCGCCTTTGGCGGGAGAACGGATTAATTCCCAGCAAGCGAATCGCATAAATGCAATCGCTACAAACGATATTTGATACGTCCGCATTTAGACTTGTATCAAAACTTTCAAACCACAAGGAGCTTTTTATGAACCGATTCATTTTCATTTCAGTCTTAATCATCCTGGTTTTTCTGTCCAGTTTAAGTCTGGCAGGAATTCCCAAGATGATCAACTATCAAGGAATGCTGACCCAGTCGGATGGCAAGACCCCGGTGACGAATGGAAACTATACCATTCTATTCAGCATCTACAACATTTCTTCAGGAGGAAGCTCTTTATGGTCTCATACTTATAATGTTGCAGTCACCAATGGATTGTTTAACGCTATTTTGGGGGATAGTGGTGCTCCAATAAACCTGCCGTTTGATACGACCTATTGGTTAGGCCTCAAGGTGGGGGCTGATGCGGAGCTTTCACCGAGAATAAGGTTGACCAGCGTGGGATATGCTTATCGAGCACAGAAGGCGGATACTGCAAATGTGGTAGTATCTGCTCCCACTGGTGGCGGTTGGACCGATGCGGGCACTAAAGTTTATTTGACTACAAGCTCAGATAGCGTAGGCATCGGGACGAATACCCCGAAAAATAAGCTCGATGTGGAAGGTGGGGCAGTAATAGGAGATGCTTATTCAGGTTCTTCTATAGCACCAACCAACGGATTGTTGGTACTTGGAAACATTGGTGTAGGGACACCCAATCCTAAGGCAAAGCTGGATGTGGTTGGTATGGTCCGGGTTAAAAGTGTTACGTGGCCAGACTCAGGAAGAGGTATGGAATTGGGTTATAGCTCCGCTCTGCACAAAGGATATATCCAAGTATACGATAGGGATTCCACTAAATGGGGTAATCTATACCTAGGAGATGGTAATGTTGGCATCGGGACAGGATATCCAGCAGAAAAACTCCATGTAATTGGCACGGTGAAATGTTCCGTTTTAAAACTGACCGGTGGTAGCGACATCGCAGAGCCATTTGATTTGGTAGAAACCGGGATAGCAGAACCTGGGATGGTGGTAGTAATAGATTCAGAGAACCCGGGGAAATTGAAATTATCTGAAAAAGCTTATGATCGTTGTGTCGCTGGTATCATCAGCGGTGCTGGTGGTATCGAGCCAGGTATGTTAATGGGACAATCCGGATCCGTAGCAAACGGAGAACATCCCATTGCCATGACCGGTCGGGTTTATTGCTGGGCAGATGCTTCAAAAGGATCAATCGAACCCGGTGATCTCTTGACTACGTCAGGTACTCCTGGCTATGCAATGAAGGTAACAGACCATGCAAAAGCTCAGGGTGCTGTTATTGGTAAAGCGATGAGCTCACTCAAAGAAGGACAGGGACTGGTGCTTGTCCTGGTTAGCTTACAATAAGGAGGATGGGATAATGAAAAACATCATAAATAGAAGATCAAAATCATACCGGACTTTGGGAATGCACTTGGTCTTATGTCTGATTCTTGTTCCTACCATCCTTCAAGCCAGAGATTTGACTGAACCCGAAGTTCGTTCTGCTGTCGAAACCTGGGTGCGATATGTTACAGCTGATGCACGTCCTGATGCGGTAATTGAGAAAATGGAACCTTTTACCTTCGAAGGCAAAACAGTTGCTTACATTGCTCATCTTTCAGGTGGTGGTTTTTGTTTATGCGGAGCGAGTGACTTGGTTCTCCCCGTGTATTTCTACACTTCTCATGGAACTTATGATTCGTATAATCCGATTTTAGGATATTTTCTCTCCGAAATAGCTACAAGAACCGAAAGGCTAGCTAAAGGTGTAAGAGACAACGATCCTGAGATAAAACCTTACGCTGAGGCTTTAGCGAGAAGAACTGAATTTTGGCAGAAGCTAATTGCCCGCATTCCCCCAGAAAAGAGGGAAGTGCCAAAATATCTAGCTGAACCTGATTCCATGACTCTACCTCTTACCTGTCTTTGGGATCAGGGCTCGCCATACAATGACTCATGTCCTGTTCTTATTCCTGGAACAGATATGCACACGGTAGTTGGCTGCGTCCCTACGGCGATGTCTCAGATAATGTATTTTTGGAAATGGCCCCATACAGGCGTTGGTAGCATTGTCCCGCCAAACGGAGGATGGTATCCCCGCAAGTATTCAAATATCTGGCTTGAAGAATCTCTAACAAATGATCCCCATATTAGTGGGTATTTCTGGATTGACCGTCTCGAATGGGATTCCACCGGCATGCTGAGAATGAAAGGCTATTGGGATGTGAGCATTTTAGACGAAGCTTACGGAATCAGTTCGGATACGGCTTATCGGAGAGCAGTAGACACTCTTTTCAACCGACTGATTGATGACCGAGAATGGCTCTCTGCAAATTTTGGTGCGACCACATACAACTGGAGTCTCATGCAGGATGACCATACCGATCCACCGGATTCTACAGGTGATGCTGAGGTGGCAAGGCTATGTAACCACGCTGGTGTAGCTGTTGGTGTGCGCTATGGTCTTGAGGGAACCGGCGGTAATACGGGAATTGCTGGAATTGAAATGGCAGAGCATTTTCGCTATTACCCTAATGCTTTCTTGCGTTGGCGTGATATAGATACGATGACCACAGATATCCAATGGTTCCGTCCCCTGATTATGGATGGCGGTGGGCACGCCTGGGTAGCATTCGGCTACAACAAATTGACTGACCCGAATAGGCAGTTCAGAATGAACCTGGGATGGGGTTATATAGGTGGTCACGATGGCTGGTATTCTTGTGATTCAGTTTTTAACATTAACCAACAGCATATGGCCCGCCTAGCGCCGCTCAGTGTGAAGTTTGTAGGAGCAAGCGACCCCGGTGACGGCTCTCCTCTCGACCCTTACCAGAACATAGAGGAGGCAATCGTTGAAGCTCCCGATAGCTCAACACTTATATTTAAAGCAGGTTCGGATAATACTTTCTCTGTCGCTACACTGTTCATCAATCGACCACTTACCCTTAAAGGTAGAGATGTGACGATTCGCAAACAATAAAAGCTCTTCTAAGGCATAAATGTTATTGAAGGATATTAACCATCAAACCCAAAGGAGGTTTGTGATGCAACGCTTTACTTTTCTTTTCGGTTTGATAGTCTTGGTTTTTCTTGCCAGCTTAAGTGTGGCAGGGATTCCCAAGATGATCAATTATCAGGGGATGCTGACCCAGTCGGATGGCAAAACTCCGGTGACCAATGCAAACTACCCCATTCTATTTAGCATCTACAACATTTCTTCAGGAGGAAGCTCTTTATGGTCTCATACTTATAATGTTGCAGTCACCAATGGATTGTTTAACATCATTTTGGGGGATAGTGGTGCTCCGATAAATCTATCGTTTGACGTGGATTATTGGCTGGAACTGAAGGTGGGTGCCGATCCGCCTTTGTCACCCCGAATTAAGCTTACCAGCGTAGGCTATGCTTACCGGGCGCAGGTAGCAGACAGCGCTCTGGTGACAACGCCGGGTTCAGGTTCAAATTGGTATGTTAGCAATTCCGTGCTTTACACCAATAATCTTTGGGGTATTGCTCGCGGTGGAGCGGGTGATGTGATTCGTGGGGGTTATCCGCAAAATGCTGTGAACCTGGGTGTTGCTTGCACTACTGGCACCAGTGGGGACTTGTGGGGTTATCAAACAGTAAGTGGGGGGTTGCTTAACACCGCCAGCGGTGACGTTGCAACCATAGGAGGTGGAAGTTACAACACCGCCGGAGGTTATGCCACGGTAAGCGGTGGCAATGGTAACATCGCGAGTGCTGGCTATGCCACTATTGGGGGGGGTATATATAATATAGCGACTGCAGTTTATTCTACTGTAGGAGGAGGTGAATGGGACACAGCCAGCGGAGAGGTAGCCACCGTCGGCGGTGGAGTGGGGAACAAGGCGAGCGGAGACGTAGCCACCGTTGGCGGGGGATGGGGGAACAAGGCGAGCGGAGACGTAGCTACAGTTGGTGGAGGCTGGGGTAATGTAGCCAGCGGAAAGTGGGCTACCATTCCCGGAGGTTGGGGGAACATTGCCCAGGGGAACTTTAGCTTAGCTTGTGGGCAGAGAGCTTATGCCACCCACTCCAGTGCTTTTGTTTGGGCAGATTCAACCGATGATTATTTTTATTCCCAGGGAGTGAACACCTTCAATATCCGGGCAACGGGTGGGGTCTATTCCATTTCTAACAATAGCATCTATGGTGCACGATTTGAGAATGAAGGTAACGGTGATGGAATCAGGAGCTACGCCAATGCTTCAAGTGGCAATGACTGGGGGGCGATCTATGCTATTAATACCGGGTCGAGCCCAGCCATTTATGGCCGTAATGATGGGACCGGGAAAGCAGCATACTTTTACGGGGATATCGAGGTGACCGGCACTATCAACAAAGGAGCTTTAGGCTTTAAGATTGACCATCCCCTTTATCCGGAGAACAAATACCTTCACCACTCTGGCGTGGAATCTCCCGATATGAAGAACGTCTACGATGGTGTTGTAATACTGGATGGCAACGGTGAAGCATGGGTGGAACTGCCTGAGTGGTTTGAGACCCTAAATCGAGACTTCCGCTATCAACTTACATCTATCGGTGCACCTGGACCAAATTTATATATAGCTGAGAAAATTACTAGCAATCGTTTTAAGATAGCAGGTGGTCAGCCGGGCATGGAAGTCTCTTGGCAGGTAACGGGTATCCGCAAAGACCCGTTTGCGGAGAAACACCGAATTCCGGTGGAAGAGGAGAAGCCAGCCAATGAACGTGGAAAGTACTTGCATCCTGATGCTTACAACCTCCCAGAGACCATGGGGATAAACTATAGTGACAAGGAGAAGGGAAAGTAAGAATCTGGTCTTGAAAAGGAATCTGGAGTGTTCGGCTTTAGCCGAGCAGGACTACCTGAAGGCAGACAGTCCAAAACCCTTTCAACTTTAATCCTAATTGGAGGATAGATGAAAAAACTTTTCATCTTACTGGGAATGGGGGCAATTGTTGTTTCGTTGTTGGTTTTTTCGGGATATTCTGCTTTTTCAGCGATCCCGCATCTGATTAATTATCAAGGGATGTTGACCCAGTCAGATGGCAAGACTCCGGTGACCAATGGGAATTATGATTTAACCTTCAAGATTTATGGATCTTCTGGGGGAGTTGATTCTCTTTGGACAGAGCATCGGTTGGGAGTGACGGTGACGAACGGGTTGTTTAACGTTATTTTAGGGGATGTAACTACTTTGAATTTAGCCTTCAACACTGATTATTGGCTGGGGATCAAGGTGGGGACCGATCCTGAGCTTTCACCCAGAATAAGGTTAACCAGCGTGGGCTATGCATTTCAGGCGCAGTGGTCGGACACCGCTAACTATGCTCGTTCTGGCGGAGGAGGAAGTGGAAGTCCTTGGATATTCCGTATTACTGATGGAAACGATTCCACCATTACCACAGGTGGTCGCTGGGGCATTGCCCGATATGGAAATGTCCTTTATGGCAATGGGGATTCCACTCACGTGAACCTAGGTGTGGCATGCACCACTGGAACAAACGGACAGAATTATAAACGTTGCACTGTAGGAGGTGGAATGAGCAATACCGCCAGCAATTACAATGCAACTGTTGGTGGTGGTGTACGCAACACCGCCAGTGGCAATAGTGCTATTATAGGAGGTGGAAATCTTAATACCGCAAGCGGCGATTTTTCAACTACAGGAGGTGGATACCAGAATATCGCTTTTGGTTTTTCTGCAACAGTAGGAGGTGGAGAGTTTAACACCGCTAGCGGGGGAGACGGTGTAGTTGGAGGAGGCTTCAAGAACCGTGTGGATGGAGATTATTCAGCCATTCTTGGGGGCTATGCTGATACGATCACCAGCGCAGGCGACTATTCCTATCTTTTTGGTATCAAAAGCAAACTAACCCAAGATTCTACGTTTATGGTCGATATGCCCCATATCCGTTTCGGCAAAGAGAGTGGTGGCTATGAATTTCCTACTTCTGATGGGGCCAGTGGACGGGTGTTGGGCACTAACGGCTCCGGTCAATTAAGCTGGATGGATGCATCTACCAGTGCTGGTGGCTGGACCGATGACGGCTCGGTGGTGCGGTTGACTACTAGCACTGATAAGGTGGGGATAGGGACATCCAACCCGGATACTTATTCGAAGCTGCATATTGTAGTTCCCCGGACCCAGACATTCGATCGGGTGACAATAGAATGCCCCAGGGACAGCAATGGGTTTGGCATTGAATTGAAGCAGCCCGGCGGTTATTGGCGTTTAGGTCAGAATGTGGGGAATGGTTGGAATGATTATTTTACAATCACCAACAATATTTCACCTTACTATCGATTGACGATTCTCAGCGATGGAAAGGTCGGCATCGGGACGGTTGATGCTGCCTATAAGCTTGACGTTAGAGGCGACAGGATACAACTGAAAGAGGATGCCACCGGCGATTCGATCGCCATGAGAACCGATGGTACAGCTGTTGATCTTTCGTTCGGGGGAGCTAACCTATATGTGCAGAGCAGCACGGCTGGCGAACACATATTGTTGAATCCCACTACAAACAGCTATGTCGGCATTGGCACGACTTCTCCTGGTACAAAGCTGGATGTAGCCAGCAGCTCCGGCACTGCAATACGAACTGTTACCACTTCAGCCTCGGGTTCGGCCTTGGAAGCTAAGGCAAAAGAAGCGGGCGGCTACTTTCTGGATACCGATGACTCAGCATACGCCAGGTGTGGATACGGAGGATATGGTGTTCAGGCACAGGGCAATAGTGCAGGCGGTTGCTTCAAGGATAAGAACGGCTCTGGTGAAGCTTGGGTTGGCACAGATCATCAGGGGGGGTGGGAAAGTGGTATAGATGCTTATGGAAATGCTTGGGGCGGTGGTTTCACCGATAAAGATGATGGCGGCTGGGCTTGGGTTGCTTATGGTAGCTATAAGATATGGGGTTCTGGCAGCGCAGACTTCGTGCAGAACCATCCCAACGACAAAAACCGGGTTATTGTATATGCCGCCCCGGAGGGGGATGAAGTTGCAACGTACACGCGCGGTACCGCTCGTCTAATCAATGGTGAAGCTCGAGTGATACTGGGTGAAACCTTCAAGTGGGTCACAAACCCGGATATAGGCTTGACTGCACACATCACTCCTCGCGGAGAATGTGAAGGGCTTTTTGTAGCATCTTTGACCACCAGCGAGATGGTGGTTAAGGAACTGAGGGGCGGAACCTCTAATGTGGAGTTTGACTACCTGATCTATGGTTTGCGAATTGGCTTCGAGGAAGCTAGTGTAGTTCAAGAAAAGATAAAGGAGGCATATATTCCCTCGATGAAGAATCATCGGGAACTTTACAACAAATATCCGAAGCTGAGGCAATATAACGCCATGGAGCGGTTCAAACAGATGAATGCAGAGATAGGGAAGCCAGTTCCGAATATGAATGACTCCCGATTATTGCGGGATGCCATCCACGAGTTTGATCCTGCGATTGACAAACTGCCAGAACCCGAAAAACCATAGTTTTCATATTTCGTTAAAAACCAGTATTCAAGTGTTCAAGATTCAGCCGAATCTCCCATAGAGGTTCGGCTGTTTTTTTAGTTCAATCCTTGCTTAAGAAACTAACCCCAGCGGTAAGAGTGGGCTGTAGTCTTAAAGAATCCTCTTGCCAACTATCTGTATTATTTGTTTATTGATGGAAAGCTTGAACCTTTAACCTCAAAGGAGGTTTTTTATGTTCCGTTTCGTTTTCCTTCTCGTTTTAATCATCTTGGTTAGCTTTGTCCTAATTTGGATCCATGGGACCAGTGTGAGTCTGGCTGGAATTCCCAAGATGATCAACTATCAGGGGATGTTGACCCAATCGGATGGCAAGACTCCGGTGACCAATGGGAATTATAGTTTGACCTTTAAAATCTATGGCTCTGAGTCAGCCACGGACTCTCTTTGGAGGGAATATCATTCCACCGTGCTGGTAACCAATGGCTTGTTTAACATCATTTTAGGGAGTGTAACTACTCTGAATTTAGCCTTTGACACTGATTATTGGCTGGGGATCAAGGTGGGGACTGATTCCGAGCTTTCACCCAGAATAAGATTGACCAGCGTGGGTTATGCTTACCGGGCACAGAAGGCAGATACCGCATCAGTAGCAATTTCTGCTCCCAGCGGTGGCGGATGGACTGATGATGGCACGAATGTTCGTTTGACCACCAGCACCGATAAAGTAGGCATAGGAGTAGCTATCCCATTGGGTAAATTGCACATTAATACCTCTGGCTGGGATGCGGCACATTTATATCTTGAAGCTCCTTCTTATGGTCATTCACGCATTCTACAGGCTAACGATGGCTTATTGATAAAAAACTTCTATGCGACCGGCACCAATACGGCCTTCAGCTTCAGAAATCCCGCGGACGTCCACCTTCTGGACATTCGAGCGGATGGCAACGTGGGCATAGGAACGACTGCTCCTACGGAGAAGCTTCAGGTGGCAGGAACAGTTTACTCTTCCTCCGGTGGTTTTAAGTTCCCGGACGGCACCACCCAAGCCACTGCTGCATCGGGAGCGGGCGGCGGCTGGACCGACGACGGTTCAGTCGTTCGTTTGACCACCAGCACAGACAAGGTGGGTATCGGGACGTCCAGTCCGGAAACTTACTCCAAACTGCATATTGTGGTTCCAAGAACTCAGAGTTTTGACCGGGTGACGATAGAATGCCCCAGGGACAGCAACGGCTTTGGTATTGAATTGAAGCAGCCCAACGGTTATTGGCGTTTGGGACATAATACCGGAAACGGCTGGGGTGGAGCGTTTTTCATCACCAATGGTGTTTCTCCTTACTATCGTTTGACGATTCTAAGTGACGGTAAGGTCGGTATAGGGATAACTGATCCCAAGGTAAAGCTGGATGTGAGCGATATAATTCGTGTTCGTGGCTCTTCCCCCTCCTGGCCTGCTTCCGGAACAGGCAAGGGTATGGAGTTGGCTTATGACAGTTCTCTTCATAAAGGTTATGTTCAAGTATATGATAGGACACCTGGGGCTCCTAACGGTGGTTGGGGTAACTTGTATCTTGGAGATGGCAATGTCGGGATTGGCACCGCCCCGGGCACCAAACTGGACATAAGCAGTTCCAACGGTACGGCGTTACGAGCTGTTACCACTTCCGTTTCGGGCTGGGGAGTAGATGCCTCCGCCAAAGAAGGGGGTGCGCACATATTCGATTCGGATGGCTCCGGAAATGCCTATATTGCTCATGGACATACAGGTGTAGAGGCATATGGTAACGACCAGGGTGGCTACTTCCAGGATGCGGACAACGGTGCCTATGCTCATGTCGGGTACGGAAATACAGGCATAACGGCAGCAGGGACCTCGGCGGGCGGATACTTTTTCGATTCGGATGGTTCTGGCTGGGCCGACGTTGGACATGGTGACGACGGTATCTACGCGAGAGGAAACTTTAGTGGTGGCGATTTCGAGGATTTAAACTCCGGTGGTTGGGTTTGGGTTGGCTATGACGTTAATAAGACATATGGCGTGGGCATAGCACAATTCGTGCAAAACCACCCATACGAAAAGGACCGCGTTATCGCTTACACTTCTCCGGAAGGAGATGAAGCAGCCACTTACACCCGCGGCACCGCCCGACTGGTTAACGGCGAAGCCCGGGTTATGCTGGGCGAAACCTTCAAGTGGGTCACCAATCCAGATATCGGTTTGACTGCCCACTTGACACCTCGGGGCGATTGTAAGGGTCTTTATGTCGCATCTCTTACCACCAGCGAGATGGTGGTTAAAGAATTGCAGGGTGGAACTTCGGACGTAACCTTTGATTTTCTGGTCTATGGGTTGCGGATTGGCTTTGAAGAGGCGAGTGTTGTACAAGAAAAGCCAAGAGAAGCCTACATACCATCGATGGCTAACCATCGGGAGCGGTATAATAAGTATCCGGAGCTAAGACACTTTAATGCGTTAGAACGTTTCAGGGAAATGAACACCCAGATCGGTAAGCCGTTTGACTTAGGTGCCTCCCGTGTGTTGCGAGATGCCATCCATGAGTTCGATCCAGCGATTGATCGACTGCCAGAACCGGATAAGCGATAAATAAAATGACGGACCTGTGGTGCGCCTGTCGAACCATGATTGATGACGAATTACGAATGAAAAAACCCCTCCCCCTTGGTTCCCCTCTCCACATTTGTGCAGAGGGGGAAGATCGAAGATCCGTAGGACAGGGGGTGAGGTAAAAGGAAATCAGGGAACAAAAATCTGAGGATTTTGTTATTATTCAGTTACGCATAAATAATGGCTGGTTG